>Ga0326729_1000030_pt1 | contig 66860 bp, 61 predicted proteins | sample MHFSIPfraction_2_FD_207744 | JGI IMG/M metagenome (GOLD analysis project Ga0326729, IMG submission 207744) | Lab enriched peat soil microbial communities from Michigan Hollow, Ithaca, NY, United States - MHF6AY SIP fraction | ecosystem: Environmental > Terrestrial > Soil > Wetlands > Peat...
AATATAACACTCAAATCCTGAATATTTCGTCTTTGCATTATGCGGAAATGTAATCTTCACATCCTACCTCTTAATATAACATATTATTCTATAATATTATAGAGACTTTTCTGTCGGGCACTAATTATTTGTTTGCTCGGAATAATTTTAAAGAGGCTTTGTTAATTATTAGAGGATTATCGAAAAGAAAACCAAAGATATACTTGAAAAAAGTGGCTGATACGGTGATCAATCTTGCAGTATTGCAAGGGTATATGCAGGAGTGTGATGCTGCGAAAAAGGGATATGATGAGGCGCTGTCCATCTATCAAGAGCTGGCGAAGCGCAACCCGGAGGTATTTCTGCCCAATGTGGTGATGACACTGAATAACCTTGGGGCGTTGTATCTGTTAACCGTTTTTGACAAAACTACCGACAAGCAGCGATCTCTTGATTATCTCGCTGAAGCGCTGAGCATCGCCTTGCCGCATGGCGACAATCGGCCGTACAAAGAGTATGCAGGCAAGGCGTGGAAGATCGCCAATGACTGGAATCTCGATTCGGAAGAGCTGGCGGCGTTTTACCGGCGGGTTGGCGCGACGAACGTTTCCGCGTGAATCGCGGTATTGTCCTAACAGTATCGCGGCAGATCGACACAGCAGCCTTCCCGAACTTTTCGGCGTGGCTGTGGCAAAAAGTGTTATCTTCCGGCGGAAATTTTTTCATGCGGGCAGTCGCTGGCTTTCGGTTCCGATAAGAGTTGATGGTTCTAACGCGGATGTCCCGATTATAACTGATTCAAGGAGAACGAGTTATGGCACAGGCAAAGCAAGGCGACAAGGTTCTGGTTCACTATACCGGCACTTACGATGACGGTACGATTTTCGACAGCTCCGTGGAGCGCGAACCCCTCGAAGTGACCATCGGCACCGGCATGGTGATCGCGGGCTTCGACCAGGCGCTTCTCGATATGGAGCCGGGGCAGAAGAAGTCGGTCAATATTCCGGCAAACGAAGCGTACGGCCCGAGGGCTGAAGAGCTGATCGCCGAGATCGGGCGCGACCGCATTCCCTCCGACATTCCGCTTGAAATCGGCCAGCAGTTGCAGCTCAGCCTCACCGACGGTGGCGAAGCGATCGTGCTGATCGTCGATCTGACCGACACCACCGTCACCCTCGACGCCAACCACCCGATGGCCGGTCTCGACCTCAACTTCGAACTCGAACTGGTCGAAATCCTCTGATTTTCTCCTCGCTCAAGCCGTGATGTTCCGTAATGTCACGGTTCGAGCATGGATCGCTTCGGCAGACATATCTCTGTGAACTCTTCTTGATTTTAAGACAGCCTGCCAATCCCGCCTGCCAATCCGATCATCCTTTTGCGCGATTCCCGCTTTCATCTTTCGTCAGGGGATACCGATGCGCTGTCATGCCCGCCGCAAGAGCGAAGGCGCAAGCCAGAAGGGTTGAGCAGTTGTTCGGTGTTCTTTTGTCAGCGTTTGAAGATCTGATGTATTCTTTGTACATAAAAATGTAAGTCTCTCCATCGGGCTTACTTGGTTCCTTCCGGGATGGCACACCCTTACTCATTTCAGTTACCTCTTTTAACCATGTTTTCAGCAAACGGCGCGTCTCCGCAGGACACTCTTGCTCTTGCCATCCACGGCAATATCGCAGCAAAAATTAATTTCGCTTGTCAGCAGAGTTCATTCGCTTTTCTTCGTGACCTGCGTGTGGAAAACAGGGATGTCGAGTCGAGCCTTGACGATCTGCGGGTCACTCTCCGCTCGAACCCGGAATTCCTGAAGCAGAAATCATGGAGGATCGACCGGATCGCGCCTGGTGAAATCGTCACGCTCAAGGATCGTGACATCGAGTTGGATGGCGGTTTTCTGTTGAACCTCGCGGAATCGGTTCAGGGAACGGCCCATTGTACCGTGGAAGCAGGTGGGCGGGTTGTTGGCGAGCAGAGCTGGCCCGTCGAGCTGCTGGCTTATAACGAATGGGGCGGCGCTGGTTACATGCCGGAGCTTCTCGCCGCGTTTTCGATGCCGAACGATCCGGCGCCAGACAGTGTCCTGCACGATGCCGTCAAGGCGCTCAGGAAAGCATGCAAACCGGACGGGATCGATGGCTACAAGTCTGGCAGTCGCGCACGGGTTTGGGAGCTGGCCTCGGCAATCTATACGGCAATCACCAACCTTGGTCTTGGTTATACCCTTCCTCCTTCAAGCTTCGAGCAGAACGGGCAGAAGATTCGGCTGCCAGCACAGGTGCTGGAGAACCGTGTGGCGACCTGTCTCGATACGACCATGCTGTTTGCTTCGGTTTTCGAACAGGCCGGTCTGAATCCAATTGTCGTCTTGCCGCACGGCCATGCTTTCGTCGGCGTATGGTTGCAGCCCGAAGAGCTTTCAACCATCGTCATCGATGAAGCCGAGACCCTGCGCAAGCGGGTGCAGCTCAATGAGCTTTTGCTGATAGAAACCACCTTCGTAACCCGACATCCCGTGCTCCCGTTTTCAAAGGCTGTCGCGGCGGCGGTCGAGAGTATCGCTCCCGGGAATGATGAGACATTCAATGCCGCAATCGACATTCGAAGGGCGCGGGCGCATCGCATCAAGCCGCTTGCCCTGAAGAGCGATCGGCAGAGCGGAACGGGCGCATCCGACGACAACCCGGTTGTTGAACAGGTCATGGAGGAGGCCCCATCGCTTCCCGATTTCACCGGAGACATCGAAGAAGAGAAGCAGGACGAGACTCCGGCAGGTCGTCTTGAGCGCTGGCAGCGAAAACTGCTCGACCTTTCGACAAAAAACTCGCTTCTCAACCATAAATCCTCCAGGTCCAGTCTGCATTTAATCTGCCCCGATGTGGCTCTTCTCGAAGACAAGCTTTCTGGTGGCATCAAAATATCGATCAGGTCAGTTCCGCGTCCGGGTGCTCAAGGGCAGGATGAGGCGCTGCATCGTCAGCGAACAGGCGAAAGTATTACCAGCGAATATGCCCGTGAAGCGCTGAATCAAGCCCAGATTCTGGTCGATATGGGTGAAGAGGAACTCTCGAAGCAGGCAGTCGAGATTTACCGTAAAGCCCGGACGGCTCTTGAAGAGGGGGGCGCGAACACACTCTATCTTGCCCTCGGTTTTCTTCTCTGGAAGCATCGCGATCTGAAAGATGAACGGCGTTTCCGTGCGCCGCTTATTCTGCTGCCGGTCACGCTCGAACGCAAATCCGCACGAAGCGGTTTCAGGCTCTCATCTCATGACGATGAACCGCGATTCAACACGACGCTCCTCGAAATGCTGAGGAAGGATTTCGACCTTGAGATCAGAGGATTCGATGGACCCCTGCCAACTGATGAGAGTGGTATCGATGTGAAAGGAATCTGGGAGCGGATCAGAAGAGAGGTGAGAGATGTTCCCGGTTTTGAGGTTGTCGAGGAGGTTGTGCTTGGCCATTTCTCCTTTGCCAAGTATCTCATGTGGAAGGACTTGGTGGCTCGTACCGATGAACTGCGCAAAAGTCAGGTCGTCAGGCATCTCATCGATTCGCCACGCGATCCCTATCCAGCCAAAGCGCCCTTTGTTGACTTGGCCGAACTGGATCGGGAGTACGCGCCGTCTGACCTGCTGACGCCTCTTCCGGCAGATGCCTCCCAGATGGCGGCTATCGCGAGCGCCGACCGGGGAAAGGATTTCATCATCATCGGCCCGCCCGGCACCGGAAAAAGCCAGACCATCAGCAATCTGATTGCCCATATGCTGGGCAAGGGGAAATCAGTGCTTTTTGTGTCCGAAAAGACCGCCGCTCTTGAAGCTGTCCATCGCCGGCTGGAAAAGGCGGGTCTTGGACGTTTCTGCCTGCAACTGCATTCGAGTAAAGCCCGAAAGAGCGATGTGCTCGGGCAGTTGCACGATACCTGGCAACTGCGCAGGAAAGCGGCTGTCGATGACTGGCCAAAGGAGGCGGAACGACTCAGGCAGCTTCGTGACCAGCTCAACCTTGTGGTTGACCGGCTGCATCTTCGCCGCGGCAACGGATTGACGGCGCACTACGCCATAGGCGTCAAGGTTCGGGATGAAGCGATAGCCGCCAGAGTGACTTTTTGCTGGGTCTCGGCTGACCGGCATGACGAAAAACGGTTGGCGGGTATGCGCGAAGCTGTCGAAAAGCTGCGCGTGCACTACGCCGCCATCGGCAATCTTGCCCAAACGCCATTCAGGCTTGTCAGTTCCGGCGAGTGGTCGCCGCAATGGGAGGGGCAGCTCGCCGAGCAGGCCGTCCGGCTCGCTACGGCCGCAAGCAAGGTTGACAAGGCTTGCGCCGCGTTGCTCGATGGCGCAGGAATTGCGCTCTCTGATCTGACGCTCGAACGTCTCGATGCCGTTTCGGAGTTCGCCTCGCTGCTTGCGGAATCCTGGCGCAAACAGACCTCGTATGCCCTTGAAGCTGACGGCCAGGAGCGAATCGAAGCGCTCGAAGAGGCGGTCAGTCGGCTCAAAGCCTATGCCGAAGCGCAGGCTTCGCTGAGCTGCGCCTACGAGCCAATGGCGTGGCGTCGTCTCGATGGCGACGACATCGCCCGGCGCTGGCAGGAGGCTGAGTCGTTATGGGAGCCAAAGGGATTTTTTGCCAGGCGGAAACTGATCAAGGAGATGAAGGCGGCAGGCGCGCTTGGCGATCCCGATCCTGCGCGTGATGCGGCAATCCTGAAGCGTCTGCGCGAAGATGGGGAAGCCATCGATCGCCTGGACGGCACGCTTTCGGGGTTCAGGGCGTGGAAGGGTCACGCCAGCGATGCCGAAGCAGTCAAGGCATTTGAAGAGATCGGCAAACGCACCAGATCGATGGTTGGCCGCCTTGTCGATGATACGACAGCGCTCCTCGATTTGCGCGGCAAGGTTCGGACTCTTTTGCGCGACGGCAACGATCTTCTTGCTCCGGATGCCACGGTTGGCCGTGCAATAGCACAGTTTCACGAAGCGAACAGTCAACTGCAGGAAGCGTGTATCAGATTCCAGGCGCTCGCGGGCCGTTCCATCAGTGAGCATTTCGCAAGCCATGGCAATGCGCTTGAAGCCATTCGTGAAACCGGCGAACAGATCGCCGCGCGTCATGCTGAATTGAATTCATGGTGCGCATGGCGGCGTTATCGCGATGAGGCTGTCGCGCTGGAGCTTGGAGTGTTCGTCGATGCGCTCGAAGCTGGACGGATTCCTGTCGATGAGGTTGAAAGAACTTTCGAGGCGGCCTACTGCGCCTGGTGGTCGTCGATGGTGATCGGCGAGGATGAGGTGCTGCGAACCTTTTCCACGCCACTGCATTCCGCCACGATAGAAAAATTCCGTGAACTCGACGACCATTTTCAGAAGCTGACGGCAGACTATATCGCGGCCAGACTTTCAGGCAACGTGCCCGATCCTGACGACATCGAGCGAACATCCTCATGGGGTCTGCTGCGTCGGGAGATTCAGAAACGCAGTCGCCACAAGCCGGTAAGGCAGCTTGTTCAGGAAATTCCCGACGTGCTGACCACGCTCGCTCCCTGCCTGATGATGTCGCCGCTCTCGGTCGCGCAGTATCTGCCAGCGGATCAGGCGCTCTTTGATGTTGTCATCTTCGACGAAGCATCGCAGATTACCGTCTGGGACGCTGTCGGTTCCCTCGCACGCGGCAAGCAGGTCATCATTGCCGGTGATCCGAAGCAGATGCCGCCGACCAACTTCTTTGCCCGTTCCGAAGATGATCCCGACGGCGAAGTCGATATCGAAGGTGATCTCGAAAGCATTCTCGACGAGATGATCGGCGCAAGTATTCCGCAATGTTTGCTCAATCTCCATTACCGTTCACGCCGGGAGAGCCTGATCGCATTCTCCAACAGCCGCTATTACGATCACTCTCTCATCACGTTTCCTGCTCCGGTTCATCCTGACCGTGCGGTGAAGCTTGTTCGCTGCGATGGCTTTTACGCCCGTGGCAAAGCTCGCCACAACGAAGGCGAGGCAAAAGCTGTTGTAGCCGAAATTCTCAGGCGGCTGACCCATCCCGATGAACAAATCCGCTCTCAATCCATTGGGGTGGTGACCTTCAACACCGAACAGCAAGGGCTTATCGAAGATCTGCTTGACAAGGCGCGTTCGTCGAATCCCCATATCGAACCGGCTTTTTCAAGCGAGCATACTCTTGAGCCGGTGTTCGTCAAGAACCTCGAAACCGTGCAGGGGGACGAGCGTGACGTGATCCTTTTCAGCGTCACCTACGGGCCTGACCAGTCGGGTCATGTCAGAATGAATTTCGGCCCGCTCAATCGTGACGGCGGTGAGCGGCGGCTCAATGTGGCCATGACGAGAGCGCGTTCCGAGATGCTCGTGTTTTCAACGCTCACTCCCGACCGCATCGATCTCTCCCGAACCTCCGCCAGAGCCGTAGCCGATCTGAAACATTTTCTCGAATATGCCGAACGCGGCCCATCCGTGCTTGGCGCTGCCGTTCACGGTTCGATGGGTGATTTCGATTCACCATTCGAGTCCGCTGTCGCCGTGGCATTGCGTGGCAAAGGGTGGACGGTTCAGCCACAGATTGGCGTATCGGCATACCGCATCGATCTTGGCATTGTTCATCCGGACTATCCGGGCCGCTATCTTGCGGGCATCGAATGTGATGGCACCATGTACCACAGCTCGGCTTTTGCCCGTGAGCGTGACAAAATCCGTCAGGCTGTGCTCGAAGGACTTGGCTGGAAGATTCTGCGCGTCTGGTCAACCGACTGGTGGACTTACCGGCTCAAAGCTCTCGATGACCTCCATCAGGCGCTTACCGGGTTACTCGAAACCGACAGACAGATGCCGGTCGAGGAGTCCGTTAACGAACCTGTTCAGGTCGAGACAGCACGCATCGAGAGCTTGCGGGTATCGTCCGATGAACGATTCCAGTCCAGTGTGCTGACCCTGGACAATGCGCTTTTGGCGGAAAAAGACAGCACCTATCAGGTTGCGCAACTGGATGAGGAGCGCTTCCATCCCGAGCCTGATCTTTTTTACGCCGCTGAGTACTCTGCTCGTCTTGGTGAAATGCTCGATTACGTCATCGAGCATGAAGGCCCTGTGCATGAAGAGGTGCTTGTCAGAAGGATTGCCCGATTCCATGGTTTTAAGCGGGCTGGCAAGCAAATCCAGGACATCGTGCTTGCCATCGCCAAACGCCGCAAATGCCACAGCAGGGAAAAAGCGGGACTCTTTTTCTGGCCTGAAAGCAGGTTTGAAACACTGCACGCCCAGGCTCGCTGGAAAGAGCGCGATGATGAAATGCGCAAGGTCGAATACATCTGCAAGGAAGAACTCAGGGCAATAGACAAGCTGCTCGAAACCAGCGGCGACCCGGTCGAACTCGCCCGACATCTCGGCATAGCCCGCCTCAGCCAGTTTGCCCGGGAGCGGATTGTCGAAGCGATGGGGGGCGGCGGGAAAACTCTGTAGCATGAATAACTTTGGCAGGGCGGTTGTTATGCGACATCTGTGGCCTTGCTGTTTTCTTTAACAGCGCTGCTCGAAGCGTCGAACCATGCGGCGAGGCCTATGTCAACATCGTCAACTTATCATCTTTCCACCATGAAACCCCGCTCACTCTGCATAACCGGAAGTACTGACGGGATCGGGTTTGCAGCGGCGAAACACTATCGCTGATCAGCGAACAGTCAACGGTCTCCGATCTGATCCTCGAAATGACCTCCAAGCGCTACGGCGTCAGCGGCGTTGTGGACGCGGAAGGCCGCCTCACCGGCATCTTCACCGACGGCGACCTGCGCCGACTGGCGCAAACCGGCGAGTCATTCCTCGAAAAGAACGCAGCGGAGGTGATGACCTCCACCCCAAAAACCGTCCCCGCCGACATGATGGCCAAAGCCTGCCTCGAACTCCTCGAAACCTGGCGAATCACCCAACTCATGGTCTGCGATGAAAAGCACTGCCCGGTAGGAATCGTGCACATCCACGATCTGGTAACACTGGGGTTGTAGGAAGGGAGAAGAAAGGGACGGGAAGGACGAGAAAGGACAACAAGGACGTACACGAACAAATTGTATTTTCCCGAATACCCTACCGTCCTTTATGTCCTTACAGTCCTATTGTTTGTGTCTTTTAGAAAACAAAAGCTACTATCGATCAAATCTCTTCCGTTTTAAGCTCATATCGCTTATCGTCGATTAACATTTTACATAGCTTGACATGACTAAGTTCAGAATTAACTGAAATTGCCTCTTTAATTTTCTCAATAGTCTCCTGCGACGCTCGTGCGCCAATTATAACTGCACTAATAGAATCAAATGGAATTTTAAATAAATGTTTATCATTATCTTTCTTATCTGAACATTCCAGTGGCAGCAACATTCGCCACTCTTTCTCATATGCCCAAGCATCGCTTTTTGTCAGAAAAGTTTCAGTTCCAGCATCATGTTTTTCAATCTTATTTATTCGAATATTGGGTCGCACCTCAGAATATAACACTTTACGCAGATGACGAAGTTCATCATTCTCACCAATTTTTTGGTTAAAAAAATTATTAGATGAGTCAAATTCAATCACAAATCCTTGATGACTGTTTGCATAATGTGCCCACATTAACAGATTGTCAGGGATTTCCGAAAGAGACAATATCCCGATTTCCTGCATCGCTTTATGAACAACCATCTCAAACCCCTTAGTAATTGAATCAGGAAGAGAATCTAAACTTAGCACTATATTTTTTAGCCTGTACTTATTGTCTTGTGATAAATCACCATACTTCTCTTCTATCAATTGTGAACTACCACGTTCAATACTCATCCAATCCGTCACATCAGATATTTGAGGCTTTAGCTCAAACGGATCATTAAGAGCTTGTGGTTGAGTAAAACGAATTAAACCATCCGTTAAAATACCGATACGATCCTCATTGACGTACTTATACAGAAGCATAGCAAATGTTTTTTTTAACCATTAAATCTTTATTTTAACATATGCCATATAATTCCATCTAATTCTTTGTCATACATATTGTGCATCTCGCTCTATTCGCTTCTTCAAATACGGACTCATCTTTTCTCTTCTACGCACAATGTCAACCGATTTATCGAATAGTTCTTCCAACTCCTCCTTGATATGAACCAACGCATACAAATCAGGCTTCTGCATTTCAACGAAAATATCAATATCACTCTCTTCATCAGCCGCGTCTCTGGCGTATGACCCAAAGATACCCATAGTCTCGATACCATATTTTTGAGCATTCTCCAGCTTGTACTTTCTTAAAACATCAAGAATTTCTGACCTATTCATAGTTAATCCTCAAGTTTCTCAAAGTTTTGACTCCGCTTGCCTGATATTGGTTATGCAAATTCGGAACTCAATCAAAACGCAATATCAGGCACTCTGTTTTGCCGACTTCACCGAGTCAAGATACAAAGTATCGGGACAAATGTCCTGTTCGTTGGGCCATGCAACAGCGCCAGCAATGACCATAGCTTTGTTAAAGTAACCGACGTTTTTCAATTCCCGGAAAACACCAAAATCGAGCAGGTGCGTACAATCGTATATCCCGACCTCGCCGTTACTGAATTCAAGATGGAGTTTGTATCCATCAAGCGGCGTCACTTTTTTCACTCTCGGATTCATAGTCATTACCTCAGCGGGTCAATTTTGTATGGTTCTTCTCCTGATACTGCCAGCTCCCAGTCTGCCACGAGTTCGTCTTTATGCAACTCTATCCACGCCTGGAGAAGTTTCATCTTTGATTTCGGAATGGCTCCATCAAGAATTTCTCCATCAGGAATCGAAACAATGACCTCGTCGTCCTGATACCTTACATGAATATGCGGCACATGATGCTGCCGGTTATCCTGAAAATACAGGTAAACAATCAGACCATAAAACATCGAAATCGATGGCATTGAAGTACCTCCGGGTTAAGCGTTTACACTGCTGCCTTCGCCGTGCTTTTTCGGGTTCAACAACCACCTCAATATAGATACTTCGTCAGCAAATCTCACAATTCTCTAAAAGCGGACAATCCCCCACAACGCAAAAAAGGCTGCTCCGGTTTTGCGTTCGGAGCAGCCTTTTCGTGAATCGTGTCAGTCCTGATTTCAGGCTCTGCCGAGGGCTTTCAGCATGGTGGTGCCGAGGTCGGCGGGGTTTTCGACCATGTGGATACCGGCGGCTTCCATCGCCTTGATCTTCTCGACAGCGGTGCCTTTGCCACCGGAGACGATGGCTCCGGCGTGGCCCATGCGGCGGCCGGGAGGGGCGGTGCGGCCTGCGATGAAGCCGACGACCGGTTTCTTGAAGTATTTTTTGATGTACTCGGCGGCCTCCTCTTCGGCGCTGCCTCCGATCTCGCCGATCATGACGAGGCCTTCGGTTTCGTCATCTTTGGCGAACATCTTGACCGCGTCGATGAAGCGGGTGCCGATGATCGGGTCTCCGCCGATGCCGATGCAGGTGGACTGGCCGAGGCCGACCTCGGTGAGCTGGTGCACCGCTTCGTAGGTGAGGGTGCCGCTGCGCGAAACCACGCCGATGGTGCCCTTCTTGTGGATGAAACCCGGCATGATGCCGACTTTGGCTTCGCCGGGGGTGATGACGCCGGGGCAGTTCGGGCCGACCAGCACCGCGCCCTTCTCCTGCACGTAGCTGTAGGCTTTCATCATGTCGTTGACCGGAATGCCTTCAGTGATGCAGATGATCACTTTCAAGCCTGCGGCGGCTGCCTCCATGATGGCGTCGGCGGCGAATGGCGCAGGCACGAAAATGACCGTCGCGTTGGCTTCGGCCTTGTCCACGGCCTCCTGCACGGTGTCGAAGACCGGCACCGGGCGACAGAATTGATCCTTTTCGTTGCCGTTGTAGAGTATTCCGCCCTTGCCGGGAGTGACGCCGGCGACGACGTTCGTGCCGTACTCCAGAATCTGCGAGGTGTGGAAGGTTCCCTCGCCGCCGGTGATTCCCTGGACGACCAGGCGGGTATCTTTATTGACCAGTACGCTCATATGCCGATATTCGTTTTGGTGATGAAAAAGCCGTCAGTTCGACGGGACTGCCTGACACAAAGTCTGGAGATGGCGGGCGATGCCGAGCATCTTGCCCTCCTCGAAAAAGTTGCAGATCAGGTGAACGCCAACCGGCAGGCCGAGGCTGTCAAAGCCGACCGGCACGCTGATGGCGGGCATTCCCACGATGCTGGCCGGAACGGTAAAGACGTCGGCTAGGTACATTTCGAGCGGATTGTCCATCTTGTCGCCGATGCCGAAGGGCGGGAAGGGCGAGGTCGGCCCAAAGATTACGTCAACCTTCTCGAACGCCTCGCGGTATTTGTCCTGAAAAACACGGCGCACCTGCTGCGCTTTCTTGTAGTAGGTGTCGTAGTAACCCGCCGAGAGCACGTAGGTGCCGAGCATGATGCGACGCTTGACCTCCGCGCCGAATCCCTCGGTGCGCGAGTTGACGTACATGCTCGAAAGATCGGGAGAGTCTGGCGAGCGGTAGCCGTAGCGCGCGCCGTCAAACCGGGCGAGGTTCGAGGAGGCTTCGGCGGTGACGAGAATGTAATACGCTGCAATGGCGTAATCGCTCTCCGGCAGGTCGATTTCGACCAGCTTCGCGCCCGCCTCTTCGAGCCGCTTCAGCCCCGCCTTGACCACTCCGGCTACGTCGGCGTTCAGGCTCTCCGGGAAAAACGCCTTCGGCACGCCAACGCGCAGCCCTTCGAGCTGGAGATGATCCATCGTCATGCCGTACTCCGGCACTTCGTGGTGCGACGAGGTCGCGTCATGCTCGTCCTTCCCGGCGATGACTCCGAGTACGAGCGCCGCGTCGTCGCAGTTGGCGGCGAGCAGGCCGATCTGGTCGAAGGAGGAGGCGAAAGCCACGAGGCCGTAACGCGAGATTCGGCCATAGGTTGGCTTGAGGCCGACAATGTTGCAGAAGCCCGCGGGCTGGCGAACCGAGCCGCCGGTATCGGAGCCGAGCGCCACCATCGCGAGATCGTTGGCCACCGCAGCCGCCGAGCCGCCGGAGCTGCCGCCGGGCACGCGGGTTTTGTCGTAGGGATTCGGCACCGGGCCGATGGCGGAGTTCTCGTTGGAGCTGCCCATCGCGAACTCGTCCATGTTGGTGCGTCCGACGAAGATGGCATCCTCGGCCAGCATCCGCTCGATCACCGTGGCGTCGTAGACGCTCTCGTATCCCTGGAGAATCTTCGAGGCGCAGCCGAGCGGCGCGCCCTTCATCGAGATGTTGTCCTTGATGGCGATCGGCATTCCGAAGAGCACGCCGGGCGCTTCGCCGCGCTGAAGCTTCGCGTCAAGCTCGCGGGCGCGAGCCATCGCCACGTCATGAAACACGGCGGTGAAAATATTGTCGTCGCGATGCGTATCGATACGCTGTAAATAATCTGAAATTACCTGCTCGCAAGTGAACTCACGCGAGAGCAGTCTGGACCTGAGGTCCTGATAACCATGAAACTGCACGTCTGATCGGCTGAATTTTTATTGAAGATCGTTCATCTGCATGATGCGGCGGGACAACAACTCCTAAGGACAGAGGGCGCTGCCGGCCGGAAGAGTCCAGGGGGCTCTGCCGCCATGAAGTTTGTATAATAATAAATAACTGTCTATAATTCAATTTCATGGAGATTGCGAGCGACGAAGACGGAAGCCTGTTCCGTCAGAGAGGCGCAAGTTCCGATGGACAGCATCAACTCTTGGAATTTTCTACTCTTACATGCCCCAGTGGTTCAAATCGAAATCCGATCCTGAAGACATTCGAATCCAGGAAACGCTGAAATCGTCCTGCGTACTTCCCCGGCATATCGGCATTATCATGGATGGAAACGGTCGTTGGGCAAAGCGGAAAGGCAAAACCCGGATCGCGGGCCATGTGGCTGGCGTCGAGTCGGTGAGGGATGTCGTGGAGGCGTGCTGCGAGCTTGGCATCGGCTACCTGACGCTGTTCACCTTTTCCATCGAGAACTGGAGACGGCCCAAACTCGAAATTTCCGCCCTGATGCGCTTGCTCATCAAGGTGCTCAGAAAGGAGACGCCGCAGTTGCGTGAAAACAACGTGCGTTTGGAGGTTATCGGTGACCTGAGCCTGGTAGCCAATGATGTGCGTCAGACCATCGAAGAGACCATGGCGCAGACAAGGGATAACACGAAGCTGACCCTTACCATTGCCCTGAGCTACAGCGGCAAGTGGGACATCACCGAAGCTTGCCGGAAGATCGCCCGACAGACGCAGGCGGGCGCGCTCGATCCCGACGCCATCGATGAAAATTTGTTTGCCTCTTTTCTTTCAACGGCATCGTTTCCCGATCCGGAATTGTTGATACGCACGAGCGGAGAGTCACGCATCAGCAACTTCATGCTCTGGCAAAGCGCCTATTCGGAAATCATCTTCACCAGTACGCTCTGGCCCGATTTTCGCCGAAACCAGCTTTACGATGCCATCCGGGAATTTCAGAACCGCGAACGGCGGTTCGGTCAGACAAGCGAACAACTGAAGCCCAATGCATAGAAAAAGACGAACCGAACCACAGAATCTCTAAGCCATTTCATGAAAACGACACCATTTTCACCAGACAGGTTATCAGCACTCCTTATCGTTCTGGCCCTGCTCGACTTCCCGGCATCCACAGCCATCGCAAAAGCGAAGCCCCGGCCCTCGACGCCAACAAGCGGAACCGTCACGGCGAGTCCGGCTTCGGAAGCCATGCCGGAAAGCCGTGCCTTCACCGTTCGGGAGATTTCCTTCATCGGACTTCAGACCATCAAGGAGCCGGAGCTGCTCAAAAGCCTGCCCATCAAGGTCAATGACCAGATCACCGTCCCCGGCCAGGAGATTCCCGGTTTGCTGCAATACCTGTGGAATCTGCAATATTTCAGCAATATCAAGGTTGACCAGAGCGATCTTGGCGACGGCAACATCAAGCTGATCTTCACCGTCACGGAGTTTCCGCTGCTTGACAGCGTCGAGTTCGAGGGCAACCACAAATTCAAATCCAAAGAGTTGCTCAAAACTGCCAATCTGAGCACAGGACGGCGCATCAGCAACCAGGAGCTTCTGAATGCCGCCAACAGGATCGAAAAGCAGTACGCGGCCAAAGGCTACCTGACGGCGGGCGCGGAGTTCCGTCTTCAGAGCAGTGGCGACAACAAGGTCAGGGCGGTGTTCACCGTTCACGAAGGCTCGAAGGTCGTCATCGAAAAAATCCGCTTCCACGGCAACAGCGCCTTCAAGGAGGACAAGCTCCGCAGCGTGCTCAAGGAGACTTCGCAGAACTCGTGGTGGCGTAAAATTTTCGGACAGCCGAAGCTCGACAAGGACAAGTTCGACGAAGACAAGAACCAGCTGGTCGAGTTCTATCGCGACCGGGGCTATCGCGACGCGAGAATCGTCAAGGACACCATCACCTACACCGACGACAAAAAGGGGCTTATTCTCGATATTTACGTCGAGGAGGGGCCGAAGTATACGATCAGAAACGTAACCTGGATCGGCAACACCAAGGATTTCGCCACGACCCGGATTCTCGACGCCACCTTCAGCTTCAAGAAGGGCGATCTGTACAACGCGAAAAAGATCAACGAGCGGCTCAATTTTTCGCAGGATCATACCGATGTCAGTTCGCTCTACCTCGACCGCGGCTACCTGTCTTTCAGGGCGCAGATGGAGGAAAAGGTGGTGCAGCCGAACCAGATCGACCTGGTCATCACCCTCACCGAGGGCGATCCCTTCACCCTGAACGTCATCAATATCAAGGGCAACACCAAAACGAAGGATCACGTCATCCGGCGGGAACTCTATACCGTTCCGGGCGATACCTTCAGTCGGCAGAACGTCGTCAGAAGCATCAGGGAGCTCTCGATGCTCAACTACTTCGATCCTGAAACCCTGACGCCCGACATCCAGCCGAACCAGAAAGACGATACGGTCGACCTGACCTACAATGTCACCGAACGGCAGACCGACACCTTCAACGCCGCCATCGGCTACAGCGCATCGAGCGGCGGAACGGGTTCTCTCGGACTGACCTTCAACAACTTCTCGCTGGGAGATATTTTCAATCCCTCGGCATACCGTCCGCTTCCTCACGGCGACGGGCAGAAGCTCGCGTTCCAGTGGCAGTTCGGCTCGAACAACTACCGGACCCTGTCGCTCTCGGCCAGCGATCCGTGGGCGTTCGGCACTCATACCTCGCTGGGATTCACTGCCTTCAAAACGAGGCAAAGCTATGACCTGACCACAAACACCGACACCACGAGGAAAACGATTGACCAGTACGGAGCCAACGTCACGATTGGCCGAAGGCTCACCTGGCCCGACGACTACTTCGCCATCAGTTGGCGGCTTGGCTACCTGCATACGCAGGGCGGCTTCGTGAGCTTCCTCAACGAGACGAACTCTCCGGATCAGGCCGAGGAGTTTTCGATCACCCAGACCATCAGCCGGAACAGCATCGACAATCCGATCTATCCGCGCCACGGTAGCAAGAACGTCTTCACCGCGCAGCTTGCTGGCGGCGTACTGCCCGGAACGATCAACTTCTACAAGATGATCGGTACGTCGAGCTGGTTTTTCCCGGTTTCGCGAAATCTGATCGTCAACGTCGCCGCGCAGCAGGGATACCTCGACACCTTCAGCAAGGAGGATTATATCCCTTACACAAACTACTTCTATATGGGTGGCAGCGGCATGTCGTCCCTGCCGACCGTTCCGCTTAGAGGCTATCCCGACCACAGTCTTGGCGAACAATTCAGTGGCGAAACCGACCTGTATGGCGGTAAAATCTACTCGAAATTCACGACCGAACTTCGCTACCCGCTGACACTGAATCCAACGGCCAGCATCTATGCCCTTGTGTTTGCCGAAGCGGGCAATCTCTGGGCCAGCGGTTCGACCTTCGACCTGACCGATCTGAAAAAATCGGCGGGTATCGGTCTGAGGCTCTATCTGCCGATCATCGGCCAGATCGGCATCGACTACGGTTACGGCTTCGACTCCATTCCATCCGAACCGACCAAAAAGTCCCAAGGCTGGAGCTTCACCTTCTCGTTCGGCCAGCCTAACGACTGAGGCGTCTCTGATGAAACGAAAAAAGCCATGACTGAAATCTCGCAGTCATGGCTTTTTTTATGATCCTGAAATGGGTTGCCGGTCGCGCCCGTGCTCAGGCTTCGCCTTCGCCGCTTTTGCGGAGGCGTGAAAGCTCGTCCCGGATTCGCGCCGCCTCCTCGTAATCTTCACGGTTGATCGCCTCTTCGAGCTTCCGGTCCAGCTCCGCCGCACGCGACTCCTCGGTGGCAGGTTCCTCGCTCTTCTGCTGTTCGACAGCCTCCTCCGTGCTGGCCTGCTCCTCCTCCTCTTTCTGCCGCTCCTCGACGATGCCCGCTTCGTTCATGATCTCTTCCGAAACGTAAATCGGCGCGCTGAAGCGAACCGCTATGGCGATGGCATCGCTCGGCCTCGCGTCGATCTCGTGCACGACGCCGGCCATCTCGCAGATCACTTTGGCGTAGAAAGTTTCGTTATGCAGCTCGTCGATGAATACTTCGTTGACGTGAAGATCGAAGGCATCGGCAACCTGCTTGAACAGGTCGTGCGTGAACGGACGGGGCGGCTTGATGTTTTCGAGCTTGAGCGCAATGGCCTGCGCCTCGAATCCGCCGATGATGATCGGCAATTTGCGCTTGCCCTCCACTTCATAAAGAATGAGGGCATACGCGCCGTTGGTATGAGGACTCGTCGACAGTCCGAGAATATCGACCTGAAGTTTGTGCATGATACGAAAACATTTGTCGTTACAGCGGGAGCACAGCGATCCCGTGATTGTTTAACGGAAAAGTACGGTTAAACATTTCTCTATCAAAACAGTAAGACGCAATCGGGAATCAGGAATACGCACGGACGCTGTTTTGTTGAAACTGGCGTCGCTGCAAGTTTTCAGGGGCAAAGGCTTGGCATTTGATCTTCAGTTCAGAGCAGGATGGTTTGCTGTATCTTGCCGTATTTATTTATCCTTCCGGCACTGCCTGAAATGGTCATGCAGAATCGTCGCCATCCGTTTCTGCACCTGCTCTCGTTCATAGGTCGCAAGAAAGTGCTTCAGGCTCTCCTGGCCCATGCGAAGGCGCTGTTCGGAGTTCGAGACGAGCGATTCAAAGGCTGATTCCCACTCCGCCTCTGAGCTTGCCAGAAAGCCGCTTTTGCCGCAGATGACCGCATCGATGTTCGCGCCTACCCGCGAGGCTACGACCGGTTTGCCGTGCGCCATGTACTGCAAGAGCTTGAAGGCGCACTTGCCCCGGCTCCACTCGTCATCCTCCAGCGGCATGATGCCGATGTCAATCGAGTCGAGCCACGCTGCTTCCGTCTCTTTCGACCAGTTGACAAACTCCCATTTCGTTTGCAGCCCTTCTGGCGCTTTGCCGCTCATGACCGAGAATCTGACGTTCGGAAAGCGTGACTGGATGGAGGCCGCCGCCTGGTCGATCATCGAGAGAAAGTAGAGGTTGCCGGTGTTGCCGATCCAGCCGATGGTCACCTCCGGGCCGCTTTTTGACGGCGGCTCCGGGAGTTTGGTGTACGCGGTTGGAATGATGAAGGTGTTTGCCGGATTGAACCTGCGGGAGTAGCTGGCCAGCGCCTCGCTTCCGGCAAAGATGATCGACGAGCGCTTCAGGACGGCGTTCAGCCGCCGGATGCTCTGCTTCGAGCCGGGCTGCGTCGGTTTGGGTTTTCCTTTCAGATAACTTTCGACGGCGTAGAGGGCGTCGTCGTAATCGTAGATCAGCCGACTTTTTCGTGCGATGATGGCGGTGAAGAGCGGAGTCAGTGGCTTGCGTTGCAGCCAGACGTAATCGTACTCTCCGCAGCGGAGCGCAATCGAGAGTTTTTCAGGATAGCTTTTACTCGTGATGCGGATCGTCTGCATATCGATGCCATACTCCTTCCAGTAGGGCAGGAACTGTTCGACGCGGTAGCGGTAACTGGCGCGGTTTTCGGCGAGATGCAGACAGAGAATCCTGATCATTCTGAAGCGTCAAGGTTTGATTTTCTCGCCCAGCCCGTCCACGAGAGCGATCCACCGGCCATCCGGCATCCGGTGCGGATCGACCGTGTGCATCCCTTTATTGTTCCAGCTTTCGGTTCCCTCCTGAATCACCGGCTTTTCGGACACCGGCTCCTCGCGATAGGTGGTCGGCGTCAGCTCGGTGATTCTGAAGCCCCATGCCTTGCTGCCGTACCGGGGCTGGCCGTCCTGCGCGTACCGGTAGAGCACGCTTCCATCCTCGATGACCCGCCCGCCTGGCCGCGCGAAGTGGTCGCTGTTTCTGAAGACAGGGCTTTGCGGATGCTCCCTCCAGGGGCCGGTCAGCGATTCGGCGACATGGAGATGGAGGTTGTTGACCTTGCGCATGTAGCTGAACAGGTACCAGTGGCCGTCGTGAAACACGACCGACGGGTCGAGCAGCGGCACCTCGCGTTTATCTCCTCTGAGCAGCGTCGCGATTGGTCGCCAGTCTTGCGGAAACGAGGCTGCCCGGTAGAGCCGGATCGATTTCGATTTGGCGCACTCGGGAATCATGTACATCTCGCCATCGTGTTCGAAAACATAGGGATAGGAGAGATGAAACCGCTCCCTGAGCGCCACGCCGGTGTAACGCCAGGTTTTGAGATCGTCGCTGATGGCGTGACCGATTTCGCCCATGTTCCGCTTCGTGTTGAGCAGCTCGAAGAAGAGGTGATGCGTGTCGTCGCAGGTGATCATGAAGGGATCGGCCACGAAACGTGCGGGCACATCGGTGATGTCGCTGGCCGTCAGGATGGGGTTGCGGATTCCGGTAGCGGGGGAGAGCGTCACGGGATCGGGACCTTCATACAGGCCAATCGACCAGATATCGTTCTCCTGGCGCTGCTGTTTGCGCCGTCGCCGTTCGAGCCGGTTCTTGACGAGCAGGCTGAGTCCGGCGAGGAGCGAGACGGTGATGATGGCAAGAACGATAGTCATGTGCCGGGCAATGCTTTATCGGAGAATGTGTCTCCGTTAATGTAGACGATTTCACGCTTCTTTCCCAACATCGCGAGCCAGAAGGCGTGTCATGGCGCTTGCGACTTCGTCCGGCTCGATGCCGCTCACTTCGCCCGTGGGGGAGATGACGATCTCGTACGGAATGGCGTAGGGGCCGAAGCGTGAGATGTCCTGCGGCGCTTCGCGGTAGAGGCCGACGACAGGCGTGCCGGTTGAGGAGGCGACATGCACCATCGAGGTGTCGGGCGTGACCAGCAGTCGCAGCATCGAGACGATGCGGCTCGCTTCGTAAAGATTCCGCGTGGGCGGCGAGGCGACGACGTTCGGGCAGCTCGCTTCGAGGCGGCGCTTGGCGTCGAGATCATCCGGGCCGGAGAGCACGACGAAGCGCTTGCCGGGAAGTCTGCCGGTCAGCGCTTTCCATTTCTCCTCCATCCACAGCCGGTTTGGCTCGCCCGCGCTGATGTTGACGCCGATGGGCGTATCGCCCTCGATCTTGCCAAGAAAAGTCGTCAACTCCTCCGTCACAGGCATGGCGGGAAGCGACGGGCGGCACGCCTCCCTGTCCGCGATGATGCCGAGCAGCGGCAGGAGGGCGCAGTTTTTGAGCGCCATGTGGAGGTGGAACTCCGTGTCGAGCAGCCGGTCGTAGAGACCCTCGTGGAACGGGTTTTTGTGCCCTACCTTGAATCGGGCGCGGATCAGCGCCGACTGGAGCAGGAAGTGGGTTGACGGGTGATCCTTGGTGTTGAAGAGGAGATCGAACTCGCGGGAGAGCACCTCCCGGAAATAGCGCCGGGGCTGTTTCTTGGCGAGGTGCACCGCCGTGACCTCCGGGTCGTTCATGAAGAAGCTGGCCGAGGCGCGGCTAAAGGCGATGATGTGAATGTCGAGGTCGGGAAAAGCGCGGCGCAGATTCCTGACGAGCGGCGTGAGCAGCACGCAGTCGCCGAGCTTCTCCTGGGCGAGAATGGCGACAGAGTCGAGCGGCCCGCGGAATTCAGCGATGCCGCTTCTCGGCGGCGTGATGCGTTGCAGCAGGCGGGCGATAGCCTGGCGGAGCTGCCGCTTTTTCTTTTTGCGTGTCTTCATCTCCTGGCTGGTATTAAGAGATTCTTCAAACACATAGATAAATCCACTGGTTTTCTGCAAAAAGGACAGCAGGGACAAGAGGGCGGGCATGAAACCCGCCCCTACAAAATTATCCATTATCAATTATCCATTATCAACTATCCATTACCCATTGCCATCCCTGCCATCAGAATTCCTGCCGAGACCGAGGCGTTGAGGGATTCCACGGCGGGGCGGGTTCCGGCGTGGGGGATCAGCAGGCGGCGGTTGGCGAGGTTGAGCACTTCAGAGCTGATGCCGTTGGCTTCGTTGCCGATGACGAGCACGCGGCGTGCGGGCCACTCCTGGACATCGCGGTAATCCTTGCCGTCGAGCGCCGCCGCCGCTATCGTGAAGCCGTCGGCCTGCAGGCGGCGCAGCGTTTTGGCGAGGTCGGGGGTCGTATCGATCCTGAGGGCGAAGATGCTGCCCGCGCTCGACCTGACCGACTTGGCGTTGAAGGGATCGGCCGTTCCGCGCCCGAAGATGACCGCCTCCGCGCCGAACCAGGCGGCGGTGCGGATGATCGTGCCGACGTTGCCCGGATCCTGCACGTCGTCGAGCGCAACGACGAACGACCGCCCCGAAGCGGGCCGGAACTCGCCGCCCTCCGGCTTGCGGAACGCGGCGCACACGCCCTGCGGCGAGGTGGTTTGCGCGAGTCGCCGGAAATCGTCCGCTCCGGCGAGCCACGCTTTTCCGCGGAAACGCTCCAGATTATCGATCTGCTCCGCCGCCTTTTCGTCGACCGCGAGGGCGTACAGCATCGCCGGATCGGGCAGGTTCTGGAGCAGCTCCGTCACTGTGCGCAGCCCCTCGGCCAGAAACAGCCCCTCGCTGTCGCGATGCTTCTTCTGCCCGAGCCGCGCCAATCGGCCAAGCATCGCCTTGCTCAGTGGCGCAAAGGAGTCGCGCCTCATCGTGCTCCCGCCGTCCGGTTGAAGCGCTCCATGACCACCTTCGGATCGTGCACGAAATCGGTCGGCGGCGTGGAGGGCATGGATGAGAGATCCTCGGCGTCGAGGCCGACCGAAAAGCCGCCGCCCACCTCGTCGTTCGCGCAGGCATCAGGGTCACTCATGCAGCGGCGGATGTAGTCGTCAAACGACTCCTTGTCAATTGAGACCGCCAGCGCGGGCGCTGCGTCGCTTCTCGATGCGCCTTGCGCCGCCGCCATCTCCACTACGACCGCCAGCGCCCGAGAGCGGGTCACGCCGCTCATGCCTGCTTTCCGCGCCATCGACGCAAAGGAGGCATCGTCCATCGACTCGATCATCTCGCGCAGTTTGACGATGCCGCCAACCATCCCCGCGTAGGCCGTGACGGCGGACTTCAGCTCCTCGTCGCTGGGCGTGCGCTCCGCCGGAGTGGCGGATAGCTTGGATGGAGCCGGTTTGTGTCCACGGTTGCCGCGCCCGAGGAACTCCTCATCGACCTCGTAGGCATCCAGACGCTGGCCCATGATGCTGTCCTGCTTGGCTCTGGCACGCCGGTCAGAGACGCTCTCGATCACCTCCCGCTTGCCTTCGAGGAGGGTGCGCAGGGCGAAGAGAAGCCCGGTGAGTCCCGCGTAGAGCGACAGGAAGAGGAGCATCACTCTCGCGTCGAAGCCCGCAAGCAAGGCGAGAGTTTCAGCGGCGCAGAGGGCAATGGAGAGTCCGGCAAGCACTCCGGCGGCGAGACGTTGGTTCATATCGTCAATTCGTCAATTCAGATGTTATATTTTGATCTAAAGTAACGAATAATTCGCTTTTTGCCCCGCCATGCGTTATGCCAAGCCTGAACTGATCTCTCCCGCCGGTGACTGGACGTCGATGCGCGTCGCGCTTCAGGCCGGAGCCGACGCCATCTATTTCGGAGCCGAGGGGTTCAACATGCGAGCCGCGAGCAAGAGCTTCACGCCCTCGGAGTTCGGCGGCATCGCCCGGCTCTGCCGGAGCCACGGCGCGAAAGCGTACCTCGCGCTGAACTCGGTGATCTACGACGCCGAACTCGCCGAGATCGACCGAACGGTCGCCGCGGCCAAAGCTGCCGGACTCGACGCGGTGATCTGCTGGGACCTGGCCGTGATCGAGGCGTGCCGCCGCCACCAGATGCCGTTTCACCTCTCGACACAGGCCTCGGTGAGCAACTTCGACGCGCTCCGCTTCTATGCTTCGCTCGGCGCACGGATGATCGTGCTCGCCCGCGAACTCACGCTCGAACAGGCGGCGGCGATCACGGAGCGCATCGCGGCTGAAAGGCTGCCGGTCACGGTCGAGAGCTTTGTGCATGGCGCGATGTGCGTGGCTGTCTCGGGGCGCTGCTTCCTGTCGCAGGAGATTTTCGGACGCTCGGCCAACCGTGGCGAGTGCATCCAGCCATGCCGCCGCTCCTACCGCATCACCGACGTCGAGGAGGGGTTCGAGCTTGAACTTGGCTCGGACTATGTGATGAGTCCGAAAGACCTCTGCACCATCGAATTTCTGTACCAGCTTTTCGACGCGGGCATCGGAGCGTTCAAGATCGAGGGGCGCAACCGCAGCCCCGAATATGTGGCCATCACGACGGCGGTCTATCGCAAGGCCATCGACTTCATCGCCGAACATCGCAACGACGCGGACTTCGCCGTGGCCTACCGGAAGCTCGCCGCGAAGTTCGAGAAGGAGCTGAAAAAGGTCTACAATCGCGGCTTTTCAGCGGGATTTTATTTCGGCAAACCCGCTGACGAGTGGGCGCGGCATAACGGTTCCGTGGCGACCGAAACGAAAAGTTACGTCGGCATCGTGCGCAAATATTTTCCCAAAGCGGGCGTGGCCGAGGTGCTGGTGCACGGCCCCGGCGTGGATGCCGGAGCGACGCTCTCCTTCCAGGGGCCAGCGACAGGCCTCGTCACGGTCGAACACTCTGCGCTCTTTCTCGACGGCGAGCCTGCGGAAACCATCGCCCAGGGAGAGGTGTTTTCGGTCAAGAGCGACCGGGTCAGAAAAAACGACAAAGTGTACGTTCTGTTAAAAAAGTAGCACGCTCCGGCTTTCGAGTAGCCTCCTTTTGCGTACATTTGTAAATATGATACCTATACTGTTCTGAGAACGAGTCATCTGAATTATGCTGCTTCCCTGAGTCTTCAGGGCAAGCGTTATTTGCACGATTATCTGGAGAGCGGATTCATTCGGTATGGAATTTCTCCAGATGAGCGTGATGAGCGATTCGGGCGCATGGCGGCGGGAGCGACGCTGCGACCGAATCGCGCAACAGGTTAATGGAGAAACCTATGATCTACAAGGTCATCTCGAAACCGGAGTTCAGGGCGTTCGTCGATGCCCTGGTCAGCGCAAACACCTCCTACGGGCCGCGCCAGGTCGATACCGACCGCAACGGCAAGCCGGTCTATCAGTTCATGCCGGTCACCTCCGTCGCGGAGATCGCTTTCGACTACACCGTCACCACCTCCTCGGCCAAACACCTCCTGATGCCGTTTCGCGACGAGCTTTCCCGTTTCAGCTTCGGCAACGGAGACTGGAAGCAGCAGGTCGATTACGAAGCGCAGCCCATCGTGCTTATCGGTCTGCGTCCGTGCGACATCAGCGCCATCAACATCCTCGACGAGGTGATGCTCAAGGGGCCTTATCCGTCGCCCTACTACCTGGCCCACCGGAAAAACACCTTCATCATCGGCATGGATCATCTCCCGCTGCCGGACTGCTTCTGCAAATCGATGAACCGGCATACGGTCAACCACGGCTTCAGCCTCTTCTGCTCGGATATAGGTGACAGCTATTACCTGTCGATCAACTCGGCCAAGGCATTCTCCTGCCTCAAGGAGTTCCGGCTCGACGATCCGACGGACGAAGACAACTGCCTGCTCATCGAGCGCCGCAAGCTCATCAAGCACAGCTTCGAGACCAACATCGAGGTCTCTGGGCTGCCGGTGTTTCTCGACATCGAGTTCGACTCTCCGATCTGGCAGAAGTGGGGCGACAAGTGCCTGAGCTGCGGAAGTTGCGCCATGGTCTGCCCGACCTGTTACTGCTACAGCGTCGAGGAGCGATTCGATCTCGACCTCAAAGGTTCGAAGCGCGAGAGCCATCTCTACTCCTGCAATCTGGTCGATTTCGCGCAGGTGGCGGGCGGGCACAACTTCCGGCCACGAAGCGGCGACCGGCTCAAGTACCGCTACTATCATCACTACCGCGGGTTCGCGGCCAACGACAACCAGCAGATCTGCGTGGGTTGCAACCGGTGCGGGCGCACCTGCCTGGCCAGCATCAACCCGAAAGATGTCATCAATGACCTCAGACTGGAGCGTGAATCATGCCTGACATGCGTTTCAACATCCCCGGACAAAGCCTGAACCGGGAGCCGTTCATCGACAAGATCCCGGACTTCCAGAAGAAGTGCGAGGTCATGATCACCGACCGGGGGTACAAGTGTAAGATCACCAATATTGTCCCGCTGACTTCGCAGGAAAAGCTGTTTCTGTTGCGCATCGTCGATCCGATGGAGCGCGTGCTCTTCACCTTCAGGCCCGGCCAGTTTCTGATGCTCGAAGTGCCCGGTTACGGCGAATCCCCGATCTCGATTTCGAGTTCATCGAGCAATCAGGAGTTCATCGAACTCTGCATCCGCAAAGCCGGTCACGTCACTTCGGCGATGTTCGAAGCCCGGCAGGGAGCGATGGTCTCCATCCGCGGGCCGTTCGGCACCTCGTTCCCGATGGAAGCGATGCGCGGCCACAACGTGCTCATGGTTGCTGGCGGACTCGGCATCGCGCCGATACGCGCCCCCCTCTTCTGGATCGGCAACCATCGCGACTGGTACAAGGATGTCCGCATGTTATACGGGGCCAAAGAGCCGTCGCAACTGCTCTTCAACTACCAGTTCGAGGAGTGGCGAAAGGTCAGCAACGTGAATCTGATGACCATCGTCGAACACCCGGATGACTCATGGAAAGGGCGGAGCGGCATGATCACGGCGCTGTTCGACGAGTTTCCCATCGACCCGGACAACACCTTCGCCATCGTCTGCGGCCCGCCGGTCATGTTCAAGTTCGTGTGCAGCCACCTCGATCGGCTCGGCATTCCGATGAACCGGATGTTCGTGTCGCTGGAGCGCCGGATGCACTGCGGCATGGGCAAGTGCTGCCGCTGCATGGTCGGCTCGACCTTCACCTGCCTCGACGGCCCGGTGTTCGACTACTGGTCGGTCATGAACCTCAAGGAAGCCATTTAGGGAAACACTATGAATCACCTCGGTTTCGAACTGGAGAAAATTAAGATCGGCTCGTTCGACTTCACCTGCTGCGAGGGGTGCCAGTTGCAGCTCGCGAACCGTGAGTCGAACCTCCCCGATTTCCTCGCGCTGCTCGACATCCGCAACTTCCGTGAAATCTCCTCCGAACGGCTCGACGACTACGACATCGCCCTCGTCGAAGGGAGCATCACCCGTAGCGACGAAATCAAACGGCTGAAAAACATCCGCGAGAAGGCGAAAGTGCTGGTCGCCTTCGGAGCCTGCGCCTGCTTTGGCGGCGTGAACGTGCTCAAGAACAAATTCCCGCAGGAGGAGACCATTCGCACCGTCTACAACGGCAAGCTGGTCGAGACGATGCCCGCCGCGAAGATCAGCGACTTTGTCACGGTCGATTACTCGATTCCCGGCTGCCCGGTCTCCAAAAAGGAGGTCGAAGAGGTGGTGGTCGGTCTTGTCACCCGCTCGCTGGTGACGCTGCCCAAATATCCGGTCTGCGTCGAGTGCAAGCAGCGGCTCAACAACTGCCTGTTCGACCTCGGCGAGATATGCCTCGGCGTGATAACCTGCGCCGGTTGTGACGCCGTCTGCCCATCCGGCAAGACCCCTTGCCTCGGCTGTCGCGGCCCGGTGGAGAACGTTCACTATGACTCATTCAGGCAGCTCGTGCAGGACAAGGGGCTCAGCCTGGAGGAGATGAGGGAAAAGCTCGCATTCTACAACGGTTTCGAAGATTACCTGAGCCATGAAGGTTGACTTCAACATCGATATTCACCATCTGCCGAGGGTCGAAGGCCACGGCGATATTCGCATTTCGGTCAGGGACGGCAAGCTTGCCGAAGCGAAGTGGGCGGTGGTCGAGACGCCGCGCTTCTTTGAAATGATGGTGAAGGGGATGAGCGCCGAGCGGACGCCGTTCCTCACCTCGCGCATCTGCGGCATCTGCTCGATCAGCCATACGCTCGCCAGCATCCGGGCGCTCGAACGCGCCATGCAGATCACGCCGCCCGAAACCGCCAGGATCATCCGGCTCCTTGCCATGCACGGCGAAACGCTGCAAAGCCACGCGCTGCACCTCTTCTTCCTCGCCGCGCCGGACTTCATGGGCACGCCGAGCGTCGTGCCGCTCTTGCAGTCGCACCCCGAGGTGGTCGAGGCGGGCCTCATGCTCAAGGAGCTTGGCAACGAACTGAGCATCGCCACCTGCGGACGCGCCACGCATCCCGTCAGCCTCGTGCTCGGCGGCGTCAGCAAAGCGCCGTCGAAGCAGCGTTTGTCGGAGATCAAACAGATGATCGCCGAACGCCGTCCGATGCTCGACAAAGCCACGGAGTTTTTCAAGACGCTGACGATCCCCGACTTCGTGCGCGAAACCGAGTTCATCTCGCTGCACGATGGCGAAAGCTACCCCTACATCGGCGGCAACCTCGTCTCGACCGACGGCGTCGTGCGCGATGAGAACGACTATCTGGCGATGACCAACGAGTATACCGTCGATTTTTCGACCTCGAAATTCACGAAGGTGAGCCGCGAATCGTCAGCCGCCGGAGCGCTGGCGCGGTTCAACAACAACTACGACCAGCTCGATCCTCGGGCGAAGGAAGCCGCCGCCGCCTTCGGTCTCGAACCGGTCTGCCACAACCCCTTCATGAACAACATCGCCCAGCTCGTCGAATGCCACCACATCGTCGCCAGCGCCGAAGCGATCATCGACCAATTGCTCGACGACGACCTGAACGACTTCCGGGCCAACTACAAACCCAGAGCCGGAGCCGCCACCGGAGCCGTCGAAGCCCCGCGAGGCGTGCTCTACCACTACATGGAAACGGATGAGAACGGCAAAGTGGTCAAAGCCGACTGCATCATCCCGACCACGCAGAACAACGCCAACATCCACCACGACCTCCACGCCCTCGCCGAACAAGCGCTCAGCCAGGGCAAGGGGGAGAAAGAGGTCGAAAAGCTCTGCGAAATGCTGGTACGGTCGTACGACCCGTGCATTTCATGCTCGGTGCATTGAGTCAGTCAAGATAAAATGACCGATATGTGTCATCGCGAGTTCAGACCTGCCGGGACGCGGCGATCCACCTTTAACCGCTTTCACTGATTCCGCATCAATTGCCGCGCCGCTTTGCGGCTCGCAATGACTGTGGATTCGTCATCGCAAGTTCCGACTTGTCGGAACGTGGCGATCCATCCCCATTGACACAACAATAGCGTTCTGACGATTTTCCGATGATTGATGTCGTTGCAAAGAGGCTGTCTTTAATGCCGGAGTGAGTCGTTATTTTGTGCTTTACAGCTTGTTTTTCCTGTCATTCTGAGTCCGACGCAGTCGGGCGAAGAATCCAGAAAAGTCACGTAAGGTGCTATAAATTCAACGGTTATAGGAAAATTTAGAAACTGGATTCTTCACTGCTTTCAGAATGACAATCAAATAATGACTCAATTTGTCGTAATCGGGTAACTTTTGAGACAGCCTCTTTCGCGTTTCTGGGAGTGGTGCAAATAATGGAAATCCTCCTGCAAATTCCCGTCAATTGTTTGCTATACGGTACAAGTTATTTACATTCATATAAATGTGTTGGCTGAAGTACAAGGTAGTTTCACCTTTCCCCCACAGCAAATGCCTCACGCAAGCACTTACATAAAGAACGCGATCCTCGAATTTGCGGGTGAAATGCCGCTGCTGTCAGGCATTCGGCGGAGCTGCGGGTGGAATGTCTATAGGTTGGATGGGGGAATTGGATTATACGTAACTTTGTTACGCTTATTCGTTCGATATAGGATAAAAGGCACAATAGAGTAGGGCAGATAAACAAGTGTGTGCCAAACTGAGAATGGCTACAGTGTCAATCAATAACAAAAATATATATAATGGACTTAGATTCTTTAATAAAGTTAGTTCAGGAATGGACAAATAGAGTTCCTCTAATAATATTAGGAAGCGGCGCTTCTGTTCCCTTCGGACTTCCAACAATGTGGACTTTGGGGGAATATTTAAAGAATAATATTTCTTTTACGGATAAAGAAGATCAGCTGCAGTTTGGTGAATTTAAGACTACATTACAAAAAGTAAAGGATTTAGAATCAACATTATTGCAAATCCAGTTGAGGCCAAATGTATTAAATGCAATTATTAACGAGACATGGAAATTAGTAAATAAGCAAGACTTTGAAGTGTACAATAGGCTTTTAGATAATGCTACGGATTATCCACTATCAGAATTAACAAGATATTTATTAGCAACAGCAAAAAGAAAGTTATCAATTGTAACTACAAATTACGACCGAATGGCTGAATATGCAGCTAGCCTTTCGAACGCATATATTTGCACTGGATTTGCTCAAAATTACTTTGGACATTTCTCAAAAAATATCCATCAATACGACTTAACAAAACTTTCTGGATATAGAGGTCAGGTTAATATTTGGAAAGTTCATGGCTCATTAGATTGGTTCAAAACAAAGGGAGATACGGATATACATTTACCTCTACAGCAAAATATTCCAGACGATTTTAAACCCTTGATTGTAACTCCTGGATTGTCAAAATTTTTAGAAACACAACTAGAGCCTTTTAGAACAATATTTACTGAAGCAGATAATGAAATTGAAAAAGCAAACTCTTACTTATGTATTGGTTATGGATTTAATGATATTCATGTTCAGCCCAAACTAATAAATCAAATAAAAAACGGGAAACCTATAATTGTTATAACCAAAGAATTGACACCAAAAACCAAACAGGCAATAATAGATGCAAAATGCAAACAATATGTTCTGATAGAGCAAGCAAACGCAAGTGATTCAAGAGTTTATTCTTCGAGTTTTGAGGGAGAAGAAATCCTTAAGGATTTAAGTTATTGGTCGTTATCTGAATTTTTAAAAATCATAAAATAGTATAGTTATGCCAATATTCAAATTTCAAGATGATGCTGCTATTGGTACTGTATTTAGTGTGGATACTGCTACTGTTATTATAAAAGTTGAAGAACTAGAAAAACTAAGGAAATTACATGTAAATCAGTTGATTGCAATTAAAAGCGCAAAAGCTGGTCAGCATTTAATCGGTCTGATTAATCGTATAACTCGCAAAGCATCTGATGAAGAACAATCTGATGAGTCGGACTTGGGATTTAGTGGTTTTATATTTACCGAAAATATACTAAAAGTAAATTTAATAGGTACACTGCTTGATAAATATGGACAAAAGAAAAATGTTTTTAAAAGAAATCTTGATACTGTGCCTGAAATTGAAGCTCAATGTTTTTCCGTCGATGGTGAGAATATAACAAGGTTTATGACTACAATATCAAGTCAAGAAAATTACAAAGTTCCGCTAACAATTGGTAAATATTCTATAGATGAGCAAGCTCAAGCATTTTTAGATGGTGACAAACTATTTCAAAGACATGCTGTAATTGTTGGAAGTACTGGTTCTGGGAAATCTTGGTGTGTTGCAAAATTAATTGAACAAATTGCAAAGCTCCCAATGGCAAACTGCATTTTATTTGATATTCATGGTGAGTATAGTGGCAAAAATTTTAAGATTGATGGATTACAACATTTACGTGTTGCAAACCCGTCTGATTTAGGTAAAAGTGCCAGTTTAGATAATAATATACTAATGTTGCCATACTGGATGCTTACTTATGAGGAAATGCTTGCTATGCTTCTTGATAGAAGTGATAGCAATGCTCCAAACCAAGCAATGTTATTTTCTAAGACAGTATTTTCTGAAAAATTAAAATTTCTTAACGAAGTAAAAGACACAACATTCAAAGGCAGTATTACAATTGATAGTCCAATTCCTTACAAAATAGAAAATGTCCTTTCTGAGTTATCTCTTCTTGATGAAGAAATGGTTGCTGGTGCACGAGGCGAAAAACAAGGCCCATATTTTGGCAAACTAACAAGATTTATTCAGCGACTTGAAGCGAAAAGTCAAGATAAACGAATGGGGTTCCTTTTTCAAATTTCAGAAGATGAAATGAAACTTGATTGGATGAATGATTTATGTGAAAGATTAATGCTCGGCTCTGCACTAAGTAAAGAAAAAGCAGGTGTAAAGGTCATTGATTTTTCTGAAGTTCCATCAGATGTTTTACCTCTTGTTATTGGACTTGTTGCAAGAATTGTTTTTTCAGTTCAACAATGGACTTTAAAAGAAAATCAACATCCTATTTCCTTATTATGTGATGAAGCTCATTTATATATTCCAGAAAGAACTAATCAGGATGCAGCCGCAGAACTTGGATTAAAAAGTTTTGAGCGGATTGCGAAAGAAGGAAGAAAGTACGGATTAAGTTTAACCGTAATAAGTCAAAGACCATCAGAAGTTAATAGGACTGTTTTAAGTCAATGTAATAATTTTATCGCGTTACGTTTATCAAACGCAGAAGACCAATCTGTCATTAAAAGATTATTACCAGATAATTTGTCGGGCTTAACAGATGTTTTGCCTATTCTTGATATAGGAGAAGCCCTTATTGTTGGTGATTCTTCTTTACTTCCAACTAGGGTTATCATCGATGAACCATTAGTTAAACCAGAAAGTGCAACAATAAATTTTTGGAAGGAATGGAGTGATGATAAAACAAAGCAAAATATTGCGAATGCAGTAACAGGATTAAGAAAACAATCAAAAACCTAAAAAAGAACGAACACTCAATACGTTACATAAGTAATGGCAGGCGATGTGGTGTATGTCCATTTTTATAGCACACTTCAAAATAATAACGGATTGATAAATCTGAAGATCGAAAACGCAAACTTTGCATATACTTGTCCGTTATATAATAGCAAGTCTTTCGTGGCGTGAGAAGTGTGGAGGTATACATATTGGTTGCTGAGCTGCGGCAGTAGAAACGAAAAGGACAGCAAGAGATGAAAAAGAAAAACTCCCAACTGGTGAATATTATAACCGGTTGAAGGTTCCTTTTTACAGGCTTTGCAGGTGCTCCAGCAGGTTGCTGTTGAAGATGACTGTCGTCACTCTGGCGCAAAAGGGCAGCCGCAAGGGCTGCCCCTGCCGTTGGAAATGACAGGGGCTTCCAGGGTAATCATGTTCAAGGTTCGTGTGCGGTATCGATACGGATACGGTTGGCTCGCAATGACGCGGAATGTACAAGACTGTTTGGTATTGACTTGACACTGAAGTCCGAGGCAAATATCAAGAATGTAATTGTCAGAGCAATAATCCGATCCGACCGATCTCTCACACCCGCACCACCTCTTTGCAGTCGGGGTAGCCGGTGCAGCCCCAGAAGGGCTTGCCAGCGTTTTTGCCAGTTTTGGCCGTTCGCAATGTCATCGGCCTGCCGCATTTCGGGCATGAGGGTATAGCTCCGGCGGGCGTAGGCTGACGGTGAGGCTCCGTGCTCTGGCGTTCCCGCGAGTCAGGACGGGCGGCGGATGAACGCTATTCTGTTTCGAAAATCGAATCAATATCCCGTGCAGCGTGCAGCACCCGGACGATCTCGATCCCTCCGCTAATCTGCAAGTAGAAAATGACATACCGCCCGAACGGATAGCTCATCAATCCCGGCGTCAGCTCCGGGCGATTCCTCCCGAGCAGAGGGGACTCGGCAAGTTCATGAAATTTCTTATCGAATGCATCGAGAAACGCATCCGCCCTGTTCCCGGAATCTTCCGCGATATACTCCCATATCTTGTAGAGGTCTTCGGATACGAGAGGGCGTTTGAGGATTACCGGCATGTCACCCGGCTTGCTTGCCGGTTTGTCTCCGCGCTTTGGCGCTCTTCTTGAACTCCTCTACGTCCCACGGTTCCGCCGCGCCGCTTTCCAGACCGGCGCGGATTTCCTGCTGCAATGGCTTGTTTATTGATGCCTGACAAGCATCCTGCGCATCCATCAGGCGCAATGCTTCCCGGACAACTTCACTGACCGACGAATATCGCCCTGACTGAACCTTTTGTCTGACCATCGCTTCAAGGTAAGGGGTCAGATTGACATTGACCGACATGCTCGCAGCTCCTTTTTTATCAACGGGTTAGAATGGGTTCAACGCTATACGTCTGCACAATCAGTATGAGTATAACAATTATTATCAATGATTGACAATCCCTGCAAGCTTTCAAGAGTTCATATGACACCCGCGATATCCTCTTGCCTGTTGCACTCTTCTGATGATTCGGGCATTTTATACCCGATGATAAAATCAGCCGAAACATGCGGTAGCCGATAGCTTATCTGCTTGCCCCTGACAAGTCCTTTTCGTTATCGCGCTGATTCCGTATAGATAGCCGCGCTGCTTCGCGGCTCGCAATGACGAAAAAAACATTGATATGAAATCAAAACTAACAACCACTCCCTCGTCATCGCGAGTCACGACTTGACGGGACGTGGCGATCCATCCCTTTTCGCTATCGCGCTAAATCCGCATGGATTGCCGAGTCGCTTCGCGGCTTGCAATGACGCGGAATGGACAAGACTGTTTGGTATTGACTTGACACTGAAGTCCGGGGCAAGTATCAAGAATAACAATAGCCAGAGCAATAATCCGATCCGACCGATCTCTCACACCCGCACCACCTCTTTGCAGTCGGGGTAGCCGGTGCAGCCCCAGAAGGGCTTGCCCGCGTTCCGGCCAGCTTTGGTCGTTCGCAGCGTCATCGGCCTGCCGCATTTCGGGCATGAGGGCGTCGCCCCGGCGGGTGTCGGCTGACGGTGAGGCTCCGTGCTCTGGCGCTCCCGCGAGTCCACTTTGGAGGCGGCAGGCTGCTCGCTGTGCCCGCCCTCCTCGACGGACGCCTCCTCCAGCGCGGCGATCTGCCGGTCGAGCAGGTAACTGGCCTGGTGGATCAGGCAGATAATCGCATTGGCCCGCACCTCGGCCCGCTCATGCTCCAGCCAGCGAGCATACAGCGCCCAGCGCTCCGAATCTGAAAGATCGGTCAGATCCGACTGATCGTGCCGCTCTTGCCGGAACCGCTTCGGCACCTCGCGAACCGCACGCAATTCATCGCTCGAAAGCGCCCATTGCGCCAAGCGCCGGTGGCGCAGGTAATCCTCGTAGTCGAGCAGCAGCGCTTCGAGGCTCGACCGGGCGACGTTCACCAGCCGCAGCTCCGTCTGCGATGAGGTGGCCGCTGCGCGGCTGGCTTCCGCGATGTTCTGCCGCCCTGAACGGGCCGCCTGCGTCATCTGGTCAAGCATCCGCGACCGGGAATCGACGAACTTCTCGCAAAACAGGCAGGTGGCATCGTAGATCAGGGTAGCCGTCTGAAAACTGGCGGCACCGCGATAACCGCCACTCGGTCTCAGCTTTTTCATGGTGTTGTATGATAAGTTCGTTCCTTTACGCATACCGGGTTTGCCGGTAGAGGGGCGCGCAAAGAACATCAGGGGTTTGAACGATTATACTTTGTTAAGGTACGTGTTTCCGTTCAGAAAATGAACTAGAGCGCGGATTTCAGACAGGGGTTTGCGTCGGTAATTCCAGTGCTCTGTCATTAAAGCATTCATCATCCGGGGCCATGCGATGATGCTGTCGAAAACCACATTGCAGAATGCTTTCTCATGTCTTTACTCACTTGAAAGAGCGAGGAACCAAATTATCCATTATCCATTGTCAATTATCAATTGTCTTCACATCCCGACCAGCTCGACGTCCGGGAGTTCGGTGCCCATGAAGAGGCGGTAGAGTTCGCGGAATTTCTGCGGGAGGTCGCTGACCATGAGGTGCGGCAGCGCTTTTTCGTCGCCCCGGTTCAGGATGTTGCGGGACGCAAGCAGCTCTCCGGCTTTGCTGGCAACCGCTTCAGCGGAGTCGATGATGGTGATCTCCGGCCCGGCGATGGTTTCGATCACCTTGCGAAGAATCGGGTAGTGGGTGCAGCCGAGCACGAGCGTGTCGATCGCTTTGCCCGCGAAAGCCGCTAGGTACTCTTCGGCCACGAGGCGGGTGGCGGGGTGGTCGATGAACCCCTCCTCGGCGAGCGGCACGAAGAGCGGGCAGGCTTTCGGGAAGACTTCGAGCGCGTCGTTTTCGTCCTGGATCGCGCAGGTGTAGGCGTTCGAGCCTATAGTGGCCTGGGTGCCGATGACGCCGATGCGGCCCGACTGCGTCCGCTGCGCGGCCAGCTCCGCGCCCGCCTTCAGCACGCCGATCACCGGCACGCCGCCAGCGGTCTGCTCGACCACATCGAGCGCCAGCGCCGACACGGTGTTGCAGGCCACGATGATCAGCTTCGGCTGGTGCTTCATCAAAAGCTCGGTATCCTCGCGGGCGTACTTGCGAATTGTCACCTGCGATTTCGGCCCGTACGGCACGCGAGCCGTGTCGCCGAAGTAGATGATCCGCTCCGCAGGCAGCGCGGCCTGCACTGCCTTGACGACGGTCAGCCCGCCGATGCCCGAGTCGAAGATGCCAATAGGGCTGTCAGATGAAATCTTGTGCTGCGGCATAGTGGCTTAAACGTTAAACCTGAAGGTGATCACGTCTCCGTCTTTCACGATATACTCCTTGCCCTCCGAGCGCATTTTGCCGGCCTCTTTGACCTTCTGCTCCGAGCCGAGGGCGATCAGGTCTTCGTAGGCCATCACTTCGGCGCGGATGAACCCCTTCTCGAAATCGGAGTGAATCGCGGCGGCGGCTTCCGGGGCGGCTGCACCCTTGCGGATCGTCCAGGCGTGAACCTCCTTGACACCCGCCGTGAAGTAGTTGTGCAGACCGAGCAGGTTGTAGGCGGTACGGATCAGGCGGTCGAGGCCCGACATCTCCAGCCCGAGACTCTCCAGAAATTCGGGGCGCTCCTCTTCGGGAAGTTCGGCGATGTCCGCTTCAGCCTTGGCGCTGATGACGAGCATTTTCGATCCGCTCTCAGCGGCGATTTCAGCCACTCTGGCGGTATGGGCGTTGCCGTCGGGCAGGTCGCCTTCAGCGACGTTGGCCGCATAGAGCACCGGTTTGGCGGTGAGCAGGAAAAACTGGCGAGCCATTTCGCGCTCCTCGTCGTTTTCGAGGATGCGACGCACCGGCACGCCCTCGCCGAGTCCGGCCACGATCTTCTCGGCCAGATCGACAAGCAGTTGCTGCTCCTTCTCCTTGCGAGCGCCCTTGCGCAGCTTGTCGATGCGCTTCTCCATGCTGTCGAGGTCGGCCAGCATCAGCTCGGTCTCGATGGTCGTGATGTCATCCGCAGGATCGATCTTGCCTTCGACGTGGATGATATTCGGGTCTTCGAAACAGCGCACCACGTGGATGATCGCATCGACCTCGCGGATGTGCGAGAGGAACTGGTTGCCGAGTCCTTCGCCCTTGCTGGCGCCCCTGACCAGGCCGGCAATATCGACGATTTCGAGCACGGCGGGCACGATCACCGGAGTCTTGACAACGCTGGCGAGTTCGCCGAGGCGATGGTCGGGCACGAGCACGGTGCCGACGTTGGGTTCGATGGTGCAGAACGGGTAGTTGGCGGCTTCGGCCTGCTTGGCCGTGATGGCATTGAACAGCGTCGATTTGCCGACATTGGGCAGACCGACAATGCCGCAGCGGAGTGACATGGGCAGAGGTGTTTGTTGAAAAAAAACGGTTTTAACATGTAATCAATCCGTTTGGAAAAAGCAAATAAATTTTTTACAATTACAGGCTATTTTAAAATGCATTGGAGAGTCCTATCGTACAGAAACCGATCATCGTCGCCATAGACGGACCGGCAGCTTCCGGAAAGAGCACGACAGCCAGAATCCTTGCTGGCAGGCTGGGTTACACCTACATCGATACCGGCGCAATGTTCCGTTCCGTTACCCTCAGGGTGTTACGGGAGGGATTGCTCGACGCGCTTCGCGAGGATGGTTCGAAGGTTTCCGATCTGCTGCACGGGTTGACGATCGGATTCAACGGCGACAGGGTACTTCTCGACGGAGAGGATGTTTCCGAAGCGATCAGGGAAAACCAGGTCAGCCGCGAGGTCAGTTTCATCAGTTCGCTCAAGCCGGTCAGGGACAAGCTCAAAGAGCTTCAGCAGGAGATGGGCCGGGCGCGGGGTGTCGTCATGGATGGGCGCGACATCGGCACGGTGATCTTTCCCGATGCCGAGCTGAAAATCTTTCTCGTCGCCGATCCTCGCGAACGCGCCAAACGGCGTCACGCGGAACTCTCGCTCAAGGCGAATGGCGCGGCGGTGCCGAGCATCGAAGAGCTCGAAGCGGAGATCGTCAAGCGCGACAAAGACGACGAAGAGCGCACCCACGCGCCGCTCAGGCGGCATCCCGATGCGGTCATGGTCGATACCTCGAAACTGACCATCGACGAGCAGGTCGGTTTCGTCTACGATCTGGCGATGAAGAGTATCGGAGCGTGAAGGCGCAAGCGTCAGTTCTTCATCTGAATTTTTTTTGCGTTCTCATATCAATAACCAATAAAACCGGCAGTCGAATCTCTCGCGGCTGACGGCAAATCACCAGAGAGGAAGGAAAACATTAATGTCAGAAACAAAAACGCTGGAAAAGCCGCAGCCGAAGGTGCCGGGCAGAAAGAAAATCAAGATTTTCGCTCACTACGAAGCCGCCGAGCTGGAGCAGATGGAGTCGCTCTACACGAGCACCCTCTCCGAGATCACCGAAGAGGAGATCGTGAAGGGACGCATCGTGTCGATCTCCAACAAAGACGTCACCATCGACGTAGGCTTCAAGTCTGAAGGTATCGTTTCGCTTCTCGAATTCCGGGATGACGACGAGATCAAGGTCGGCGACGAGGTCGAGGTCTATCTCGAAAACATCGAAGACAAGATGGGTCAGCTCATCCTCTCCAAGAGGAAAGCCGACGTGCTCAGAATCTGGGACAAGATCTACGATTCAATCGAGAACGACACCATCATCAACGGCAAAATCATCAACCGCGTCAAGGGCGGCATGACCGTTTCGCTCTCGGGCGTCGAGGCCTTCTTGCCCGGTTCGCAGATCGACGTCAAGCCGGTTCGCGACTTCGATGCGCTCGTCGGCAGAACGATGGACTTCAGGGTCGTCAAGATCAACCCGGTCACGCAGAATATCGTCGTCAGCCACAAGGTCATCCTCGAAGAGGAGTATGCGGCCAAGCGTGAGGAGATGCTCGCCAACATCAAGGTCGGCATGGTCCTCGAAGGCACCGTCAAGAACATCACCGATTTCGGTATCTTTGTAGATCTCGGCGGTCTGGACGGTCTCGTTCACATCACCGATATCACCTGGGGCAGGATCAACCATCCCTCCGAGGTGGTCGAGCTCGACCAGCCGATCAAGGTTGTGGTCGTCGGCTTCGACGAGAACACCAAGCGTGTCTCGCTCGGCATGAAGCAGCTCGAAGCCCATCCGTGGGAAAACATCGAAATCAAATATCCGGTTGGCATCAAGGCTCAGGGCCGCGTGGTCTCCATCACCGATTACGGCGCTTTCGTCGAGATCGAGAAGGGCATCGAGGGTCTTGTCCACATCTCCGAGATGAGCTGGACGCAGCACATCAAGCACCCGAGCCAGTTCGTTTCGCTCAATCAGGAGGTCGAGTGCGTCATTCTCAACATCGACAAGGAGCACACCAAGCTGTCGCTGTCGATGAAGCGCGTGTCGGAAGACCCGTGGATCGCCCTCTCCGAGAAATATGTCGAGAGTTCACTGCACAGAGGCACGGTCAGCAACATCACCGACTTCGGTGTGTTCGTCGAGCTGGAGCCTGGTGTTGACGGTCTGGTGCACATCTCCGACCTGTCGTGGACCAAGAAGATCCGCCACCCCAGCGAGCTGGTCAAGAAGAATCAGGAGCTCGAAGTCAAGGTGCTGAAATTCGACGTCAACGCACGCCGCATCGCTCTCGGCCACAAGCAGATCAACAGCGATCCGTGGGGTGAGTTCGAGCAGAAGTATGCCGTCGGCGCTGAATGCAACGGCGCGATTTCGCAGATCATCGAGAAGGGCGTCATCGTCATTCTCCCCGGCGAAGTCGATGGTTTCGTGCCGGTGTCGCACCTGTTGCAGGGCGGCGTGAAGGATATTCACTCCTCCTTCAAGATCGGCGACGAGCTGCCGCTCCGCGTCATCGAGTTCGACAAAGAGAACAAGCGCATCATCCTCTCCGCGCTCGAATATTTTAAGGATAAGAGCAAAGAGGAGATCGAGGCCTATCTTCAAGCCCATCCGAACGAGAAAAAAGAGATCGAGGCCGCCAGCGCCGAGCTGGAGCCGCAGCCGAAAGGCCGCTGATCCCACCGGTTGTTACAGCCAAAGCCAGAAAAACCCCTTCATTCGTGGAGGGGTTTTTCTTTTTGGGGAAGGAAGAGAATTGATAATGGACAATGGATAATTGATAATTGATAATGAACTGATTTCTAAAGCATGTCCACTCAGTCCATTGCGTCCACCAAGTCCACAACGTCCACCTTGCCTGCCATTGCTCAATACCCGTAACTTTTGAGCAGGTTCTTTTTCTTTCGCCAGTCGGGGCGAATCTTTACGAAAATCTCCAGGTAGACTGGGCGGTCGAGCAGCTCTTCGATCTCTTTTCTTGCGGCCTGGCCGAGCTTCTTGAGGGCCGCGCCGCCCGCGCCGACGATGATCTGCTTCTGGCTGTTGCGCTCGACGATCACCGAGCAGCGGATCAGCTCTTTGCGGCGGGGATCGTTTTCGTGCTGTTCTTTGAATTCATCGATGACCACCTCGGTCGAGTAGGGAATTTCCCGTCCGTACATCAGGAATATTTTTTCACGGATGATCTCGCCGACAAAGAAGCGCTCCGGCTCGGTGCTGAGGATGTCATCGGGATAAAGCGGCTCGTCGAGCGGAAGCAACGGACGGATGAGATCGACCAGTTCATCGATGTTGCGCCCGTCGAGCGCCGAGAGCGCCGTTACGGCCACTGGCCTGAAGCGCTCCATGATTTCGCGTTGCGCCTCCTTCACGATGCTTTCCGGCGCGAGGTCGCACTTGTTCATGGCGATGATGAAGGGCTTTCCGGCGGGCCTGATCCACTTGCTGATTAGTTCGTCAGCAAAGGCTCTGTCGAACGGCTCCTCGTCTTTCTGGAAAGGAATGAGGCCGACGATAAGGTCGCACTCCCGCAAAGACTTTCGCGTAATTTCGAGCATCGACTCGTGCAGCGACTGCTTGGGATCCATGATGCCCGGTGTGTCGAGAATGACGATCTGGCTGCGGTCGTCATGATAGATGCCGGTAATTTTTTTTCTTGTCGTTTGCGGTTTTGGGGTGACAATCGATAGCTTGTGATCCAGAAGACGGTTCAGCAGGGTCGATTTTCCGGCATTCGGCGCGCCGACAAAGGCGACATGGCCGCATGAAAATGAAGATTGCTGCACTGTAATAGTGTTCCTTGTATGATTTTGACTCCGAAAAACTCTTCGAAAAGCTGCTCCGGCAGATTATGACTCTTTTTCCGGCAAGATAACATGATAGACCTCCTCTTTGCTCTCAAGTGATGGAAAAGTACAACAAACTCGATTTTTTATGGCTTCTCGTACCCATGACCGGGCTGATCGTCATGGGGCTTATGGCGGTGTACAGCGCGACCAACGGCTCCGCCGAAGCGGTCTCCCTGTTTTACAAGCAGCTCTCCTGGGCAGTAGCCGGAGCCATCGCGGCCACCATTGTATACTATATGGATTATCGGATCATAAGAGATAACTCCTACTTCATTTATGCTGCCGGGATACTTCTACTGATGGTCGTGCTGGTTTTCGGCAAGAAAATCGCCGGACAGACCAGTTGGGTGCGTATCGGCATGTTCAGCTTTCAGCCATCCGAGCTGACCAAGATGTTCACCATCATCGCGATGGCGAGATTTCTCTCTGATGACCAGACCGATCTCGGGAACATTGTCGATCTTGCCAAAGCGCTCGGCATGGCGCTGGTTCCGGCGGGTCTGATCATGCTTCAGCCGGATATGGGCACTACCCTGACCTGTCTTTCATTCATCGTCCCCATGATCGTGCTGGCCGGTTTCGATCTCTACTATATTCTTCTCGCGGTGGTTCCGATTGCGTTGATGTTCTCCGGTTTTTTCAATATTACCATTCTCGCGACCATTGCCGTTGTTTCCATGATCATGTTTATCGTGCTCAGAAAAAAGTTTTATTTCCACCAGTTGATGGTGACAGGAGGAGGTTTTCTGAGCGGATTGCTGACCTGGAAGTTTACGGCTTCGATACTCAAGCCTCATCAGATCAAACGAATCCAGATATTTCTCGATCCAACATCCGATCCACAGGGAGCGGGTTACAATGCGCTTCAGGCAAGGATTGCCATCGCCTCAGGCGGAATTTTCGGCAAAGGTTTTCTTCACGGCACCCAGACGCAGCTTCGCTATATTCCCGCGCAATGGACCGATTTTATCTTCTGCGTGATCGCTGAAGAACTCGGATTTTTCGGTTCAACTGTATTGCTTCTGTTGTTTCTGGCGCTCGTGCTTCGCCTTATCTGGATGGTTGGCGCTATCAAGAACCGCTTCGTCGAACTGTTGCTTGCCGGATATGCATCTTTGCTTCTGACCCATGTGGTGATCAATATCGGTATGACCATCGGTGTCATGCCGGTTATCGGCGTACCGCTGCCTTTTATTTCATACGGAGGCTCCTCGCTTGTTGCCAATATGATGATGGCCGGTCTTGCGATGAATTTTTCGAAAAATCGCAGACATATCGGATATTGAGATGAACGCGATTTATGGTAAACAAAAAAAGGCTGCCTTTAAAGACAGCCTTTCAGTCGAAATAACAGTGGGGATTATTTCGTTATTTCTTCGATCATTTCTTGATCTGATAAATGAAACGCTTGCCGCCTTCGCCGACAGGAATACGTTCGATTTCCGGATCCTGATTGCCATATTTGTTGAACCAGAGGCTTACAGCAGTGCCTTTCGTCTGAAGAGCAGCGGCGATTTCACGCGGCTTGAAGGCCTTATCGGGATTGGCCTGAAGCAGAGTCTTGATCGAAATGCCGAGTTTTCCGCGACCAAATTTTGCAGCCGCCGGTTTTGCTGCGGGAGCGCCTTCCATTTTGGAAAGATTGCTTTCGAGCTTTTTGATAACGGCATTCAACTCGGTTTCGATAGGCCTGATGCTTTCTTCGAACTGAAGCTGCATTTCAGCAATTTTTTCCTTCAGCTCATTCTTCTGCTGGTTCAGAGTCTTGAATTCATCGACATTCAGGATGTACAGATCAAATTTGTCCGGAGCGGATTCTTTTCTCATGGTAGTCATGATTTGCATTATTATAGATACAGTTTGAAGACAAAAGAAATATAACAGCTTTGTATGCAATAGTGCAATAAAAAAAATTATCTGTTATTTTATTTTTTTAAGTGTAGATGCTGTAATATGGATGTATATGAAACTTGACTTCATCTTGCGGCTGAGTCGTTATCATTCCATCGATCATAAGGTTTGTATGTATTATGAAACAGAAAAGTGTTGCTGCTGTAACTCTCGGTTGTAAAGTGAATTATGCCGAAACATCGTCCATTGTCGATAAGCTTGTCGCCCGGGGATGGCGATTGAATGCCATCGATGACGGGGCGGATGTCATTATTATACATACCTGCGCCGTTACCGGCGAGGCGGAGCGGAAGTCACGTCAGCAGATTCGAAAAATCATAAGAAATAATCCCGGAAGCAGGGTTGGAGTAATCGGTTGTTATGCGCAGCTCGATCCCGAAAAAATTGCCGCCATCGAGGGAGTTTCGTTCGTCCTTGGTACAACAGACAAGTTCGATGTTTCATGGTACGAATCTGAGCCATCTCCTGATAGTCATTTTCCACTGATAAAGGTATCTCCAGCCGATGAAGCAAAAATCGCTCATCCGGCATGTTCAATGTTATCCCAACCGGAAAAGGGAAGAACCCGGGCGTTTCTCAAAATTCAGGATGGTTGCAGCTTTGGTTGCTCCTATTGTTCTATTCCACTGGCGAGGGGGCGTTCCCGCTCGGTGTTGCTTCCGGAGTTGCTCGATCAGGCGCGAAGAATAGCCGATGCCGGATATAGCGAAATCGTGCTGACGGGAATCAATCTTGCCGATTACCGGCATGGCGATATCCGGCTCGCCGGTTTGCTCAGGCAGCTCGAAACCATCGACATCAGCCGGATTCGCATCAGCTCGGTCGAGCCGCAACTGCTCGACGACGAATTGATCGGGATTGTCGCGAGTTCCGCTAAAATCATGCCACACTTTCACCTGCCGTTGCAGAGCGCTTCAGACAGGGTGCTCCGCGCCATGAGGCGGCATTACGATACGGCGTTCTATCGCGAGCGGCTCATGAAGGCGGTCTCTTCCATCAAAGGGTGCGCGATTGGCGCGGATGTGATGGTTGGCTATCCCGGTGAAAGCGATGAGGATTTCAGGGAGATGTGCTGGTTTATCGAGGAGCTGCCCGCGGCTTACCTGCACGTGTTTACCTGCTCGCCACGTCCCGGCACGAAGCTTTTCGCGGAGATCGCCGAAAAAAAGGTGGCGTGCGTACCATCCGCCGAAGCATCGTCGAGAGCGGCGCGGCTTGGAGAGATCGGCGAAAAGATCGAGCGGCGGTTTGCCGAAACCTTCATCGGCAGCCCTCTGAAGGTGCTCTTCGAAGAGTCCTCTGTTGTCGCCGGAGGAGCGGTTCGCTGGAGCGGATACAGCGAGAATTATCTCCGGGTGAGCGTCGAATCCGGCGCTGAAGGTGCTGCCGGAGATCTGAGAGGCGAGGTGCGGAAGGTGCTGGTCGAGAGGTTCGGCGAGGGTTTGCAATTACAGGGCAGACTCTTATCTTGAAGTTTTGCATGTAAAGGGCGTTTTTCAGCGGCGTTGCGCCGGACGCGCCCCTTATGCGGCTGTTTTCATCAATACCGAAAAACCTCCATGCCCATGCCTATCAAATCCAGAATCCGAACCGTGCCCGATTACCCGAAAAAGGGGATCATGTTCCGTGACATCACCACCCTGATCAAGGATCCGGTCGGCTTCCGCCTCGTGATCGACAACATGACCCAGCACTACCTGTCCAACGGCGTCGATTTCGATGTGATCGTGGGTATCGAGGCCAGGGGTTTCATCATCGGCGGCGCGTTGGCCTACACGCTCGGCAAGGGATTCGTGCCGGTCAGAAAGCCGGGCAAGCTTCCGGCGGATGTGGTGCAGCTCGAATATGATCTCGAATATGGCAGCGACAAGATCGAGATGCACACCGACGCTCTGGTCAAAGGGCAGCGCGTGCTTTTGGTTGATGACCTGCTCGCCACAGGCGGCACGGCTCTGGCCGCGGCGGCGCTGGTCGAGAAGCTGGGCGGCGTCGTGGCGGGCATGGCCTTCATCGTCAATCTGCCCGATATCGGCGGCGAGAAGAAAATCCGCGAGAAAGGCTATAACATCTATGCCCAGACGGAGTTCGAGGGCGATTGAGGCCATCGAATCTGAACGAGTGATGAAGCCTCACACGGGCTTGCATAAGCGTGGCGGGGCCACGGCGGCGATGATGGCGCTCTTCTGCGCCTCGCCGTCCGTGGCCTTTTGCTCGACAAGCGGCGAGGCGCACTCCTCCTTGCCGCCGCTCTGGATGGCGCTGCCCTTCGTGGCGCTGCTCCTGATGATCGCCACCGGCCCGCTCCTCTACACCCGCTTCTGGGAGCACCACTACAAGAAAGTTTCCATTGCTCTCGGCGCGGCGGTGTCGCTCTGGTACGCTTTCGCGATGGAGAACGGCGGGCTGATGCTGCTGCACACACTCGAAGAGTATCTCTCCTTCATCGCGCTGATCTCGTCGCTATTTGTCGTGGCGGGCGGGATTCTCGTCACCATCGGACGCCGGGGTTCGCCGCTGGTGAACGGGGCGCTGCTCTTTTTTGGCGCGATACTCGCCAACGTCGTCGGCACCACCGGCGCTTCGATGCTGCTTATTCGCCCCTACCTCCGAATCAACGAGGGGCGGCTCAGGCCCTTTCATATCGTCTTTTTCATCTTCGTTGTCAGCAACATCGGCGGCGGACTGACCCCCATCGGCGACCCTCCGCTCTTCCTCGGCTTTCTGCGGGGCGTCCCCTTTTTCTGGGTGATCGGTCACTTCTGGCTCTACTGGCTGGCGGCGATTGTCGTGCTCTGCCTCGTCCTCATGGCGCTCGATGCCCGGTTCGCAGCCAGGCCCGATGCGTCTGATGTTGAACGGGAGGATTCGCGGTGGATCGAGCTGAAGGGGAGGCGAAATTTTCTCTGGCTCGCATTGCTCATCGGGTCGGTCTTTCTCGATCCGGCGGTGATCGAGGGCTTTCCGAGCCTTCAGGAGTGGCTTCATCTGCCGTTCGGCATCCGCGAGCTGATCATGGCCGCTGTCGCCGTGGCGGCTTACAAAACCTCGGACAGAGATGCGCTCAAGGGCAACGAGTTCAACTTCGAGCCGATCAAGGAGGTGGCGTTTCTCTTTATCGGCATTTTCGCCACCATGATTCCCGCCTTGCAGCTCATCGGCGCGTACGCGAGGGAACACGCCGCCGGTTTCAGCGTCACGAAGTTTTACTGGTTCACCGGAATCCTGTCGGGGGTACTCGACAATGCGCCGACCTATCTGAACTTCCTGGCCGGGGCGCTCGGCAAGTTCGGTCTCGATCCCGGCAGCACCGCCGATGTGCTGAAGTTTGCCACTGGCGTGCCGTCGCCCGTCGCCGGGGACGCCTCTTCGACGCTCTATCTGCTTGCCATATCGGCAGCGTCGGTCTTTTTTGGCGCGATGACCTATATCGGCAATGCGCCGAATTTCATGGTCAAAAACATCGCCGAGCAGACCGGAGCCGAGGTTCCGAGCTTCGTCGAATATCTCTATCGCTATTCGATACCGGTGCTTCTGCCGCTCTTTGGCGTACTCTGGTATTTCATTTTCAACCAGTAAACTTCCACACCCTGCCGTCCCTTACAGCAAACGGCAGGATTGAACATGAAGCGCTATGTCGCCCATCTTGTTTCGACAATGAAACAGCAACCACAGTTCTGTCAGCAGTGTTCCGATACCATGCAAGAGTCCGTTTCCCTGCGCGATAGCTGTTCCGGCGTGTTCTGAAAGGTCAATGCAATTCGGGGTAGAGCGGAATCGCTATTCATCGCTCTTCAGGCTTTCGCTCACCGCCAGCTTGAACTCTTTGGAGATTTTGAACGTGGGCACGTTCTTCGGCTCGACGGTCACCTTCTCGCCGGTTCTGGGATTTCTGGCCTGCCTCAGATTCTTGAAGCGGATGTTGAACGATCCGAAACCGCGAATTTCGATGCGTTTTCCTGCTTTGAGCGAGTCGATGATGCTCTCGAACAGGCAGTCTACGACCGCTTCGGTTTCGTTCTTGGTCAGACCTGTGCGCTGGGCGATCACGTTCACCAGGTCGGCTTTGGTGGTTGTCTGTCCCATGGTAGTGTGTGCTTGGGTGTTAAATGTTTACCGATATTGATGATTAATACCAAAGGCGGATAGCGACGATTACAAGAAAAACGGCGAACAGGCGTCTCAACAGATCGCTTGAGAGTTCAATGGCGATACGAGCGCCGAAAAAAGCTCCGGTGAACAGCCCGAGCGCGATGACTAGGCCGAACCACATATGCTCGGTCGTGATCTTGCCTGCCTGATAATATTCGTAAACCCCGAGCAGTCCGACCGGTAGCAGGAGCGCCATGAGCGAGGTCGCGCTCGCGCTCTGCTGGCTCATGCCGAAAAAGAAGACGAGCGCCGGCACGATGATCACTCCGCCACCGACGCCGAACATGCCGGACAGAAGTCCCGCCGCGAGTCCCGTGATGAACAGAATGAGATATTGCATGTTCGGTTTCAGAAAATATTCGGTTGTTGCATAATCAGCGCCGATCATGCCGGAGAGCCTGCGATGGCTCCATTCGACTTGATGATCGTCTCGATTTCATCCGAATCGAGCGACTCCTTTTCAATCAGCCGTGCGGACATCTCGTGCAGAATCCGCATATGCGCCGTGAGAATCTTGCGTGCGTTGTCCATGCACTCGGTGATGATTCGCCGCACCTCGACATCGATCTGCAACGCGGTATCCTCGCTGTACTCGCGGACATGCGAATAGTCCTTGCCGAGGAACACCTCCTTGTGGCCGTCTCCGTAATTGATAGGCCCGAGTTTTTCGCTCATGCCCCAGTTTTTGACCATCTTGCGGGCGATTTCGGTCGCCTTCTCGATGTCATTTGCTGCGCCGGTGCTCACTTCATCGAAGACCAGCTCTTCGGCTGCACGGCCTCCGAGCGCGTAGGTGATCATGGCGATCAGGTACTCGCGGTTCTGCGTGTAGCGGTCTTCGAGCGGCAGATAGGCGGTCTGGCCGAGGCTGCGGCCTCGCGGAATGATCGTCACCTTGTGGATCGGGTCGGAGCCGCTGGTGAACTTCGAGACGATCACGTGGCCCGCCTCGTGGTAAGCGGTGAGCTTCTTCTGGTCGGGCGAGATGAACATGCTCCTGCGCTCCGGCCCCATGAGCACCTTGTCACGCGCCTCCTCGAAATTCGCGACGGTGATCTCCGTCTGCTCCTTTCGCGCCGCAAGCAGCGCCGCTTCGTTGACCAGATTGGCCAGGTCCGCGCCCGAAAAGCCGGGCGTGCTGCGGGCGATGCTCGCAATATCGATCTCGGCGGAGAGTGGCGTATTGCGGGTATGAATCTTCAGGATCGCCTCGCGTCCGCGAATGTCGGGCTTGTCGATGACCACCTGCCGGTCGAACCTGCCGGGGCGCAGGAGCGCCGTATCGAGCACGTCGGGGCGGTTGGTGGCGGCGATGAGAATCACGTTGTCCTTGGTGCTGAATCCGTCCATCTCCACGAGGAGCTGGTTCAGTGTCTGCTCGCGCTCGTCGTGCCCGCCACCGAGACCCGCGCCACGACTCCGGCCAACGGCGTCGATCTCATCGACGAAGACGATGCACGGCGCATTTTTCTTGGCGGTGTCGAACAGGTCGCGCACGCGGGCCGCGCCGACGCCGACGAACATCTCGACGAAATCAGCACCGGAGATGGAGAAGAAGGGCACCTTGGCCTCGCCCGCAATTGCCTTGGCGAGCAGGGTCTTGCCGGTGCCGGGAGGACCGAGGAGCAGTACGCCTTTGGGAATCTTGCCGCCGATCTTCTGGAACTTTTCGGGACTCATGAGGAACTCCACGGTCTCCTTCAGCTCTTCGACCGCCTCATCGACGCCGGCCACATCCTTGAAGGTCACTTTGACGTCGAACTCGCTGACGAGCTTGGCGCGACTCTTGCCGAAGCTGAAGATGTTTTTCGATGCGCCGTTCTGCATCGACATGCGCTTGAAGATAAAGAAGTAGGCGAAGCCGAACAGAACCCACGGCAACGCCAGCATAATAATATTGGAGAACTCGTCGCTGCTCTGGACGATCTTGAGCTGTACGCCGCTCGCCGCCAGACTGTCGGCCTGTGCGCGGTCGAAGCCCGGAATTCGCACCATGAAGCGGTCGGCGCGCACGGTGGAGCCGTTGGTCAGATGCAGGTCGCTGGCGGCCTTGAGTTTGGCGGTGAGCAGCGCGGAGCGATCCTGGCTGGTTTTGACGGTCACTTCAGCGAGCGAGTTGCCGATGACGAACGTACGGAACTCGTTATAAGAAATTTCCGGAGAAAGCTCTTGCGAAAAAAAACGCTGGAAAACGAACAGGCCAAGCACCGCCAGCATCAGGAAAAGAATAAACTTGGGAAATCCACCCTCGCGATTCTCTTTTCCGGGGATGCGGTCATCTGGCCCCGCGCCTCTGTCTGGAGGCATGAAACGGTTGCCGGGCCGGGTTTTCGGAGGCTTGTCGCTGTTTTTATTTGTCTGCATCGGCAGTTGTTCGGATGATGCAAGATAACTTACGGAATAATAAGTAATTAAAAGTAAAACTTCAGCAGAAACCAAAAAGTTTTCGCGAAGCGTCTCCAGCAAGCTTTTTCAGCCGTTATTTTCTTTTTTCATCCTCAAATATGGTTTCGTTGACGGCGTTTTGTTCTTTTCTCTTCAGATTGCCAAATGCAGCGAGATTTTTTTAAATTCCATGCGTTTCGAAGGCGGGATCGGCAGCGAGGTATTTTCATATATTAATGAAAGCCCGTTGGCCGCTTCAGCCAGCCGCAATCACAAAATCTTCATCCTTCGTACTATGGCCGGTCAAAAGGTTAGAACGCGATTTGCCCCATCTCCAACGGGATATCTCCATGTCGGCGGTCTTCGCACCGCACTCTACAACTATCTCTTCGCCAAGAGAATGAACGGGGATTTCGTCATCAGGATCGAGGACACCGACCAGAGCCGCAAGGTCGAGGACGCCGAAAAGAATCTCATCAGCACGCTCGAATGGGCGGGCATCATCGCCGATGAAAGCCCGATGCACGGCGGCAACTATGGCCCGTACGTGCAGTCGCAGCGCCTGTCGATCTACCGCGACTACTGCACCCGTCTGCTCGAAGACAGAAACGCCTACTACTGCTTCTCGACCTCCGAGGAGCTCGAAGAGAACCGTCAGCTTCAGCTCAAGCAGGGATTGCAGCCCAAGTACAACCGCAAGTGGCTGCCCGAGGAGATGGGTGGCAGCGTGCCGGAGTCGGAGATCAAGAAAAAGCTCGCCGAGGGCGGACCCTACGTGGTGAGGATGAAGGTGCCGGACTATGTGTCGGTCTGGTTCGAGGATATGATTCGCGGCCCGATCGAGTTCGACTCGGCGACCATCGACGACCAGGTGCTCATGAAGTCCGACGGTTTCCCGACCTACCACTTCGCCAGCGTCATCGACGACCACCTGATGGAGTTCACCCACATCATCCGTGGCGAGGAGTGGCTGCCATCGATGCCGAAGCATCTGTTGCTCTATGAATTTTTCGGCTGGGATCCGCCGAAGTTCGCGCACCTGCCGCTCCTGCTCAACGCCGACCGCTCCAAGCTCAGCAAGCGCCAGGGCGACGTGGCCGTCGAGGATTACATGCGCAAGGGCTACAGCAACGAAGCGATTGTCAACTTCGTCGCGCTGCTCGGCTGGAACGAGGGCGAAGGCAGCGAACAGGAGGTGTTCAGCATGGACGAGCTGATCTCCAAGTTCTCGCTCGAAAGGGTGGGCAAGGCTGGAGCTGTCTTCAACGTCGAAAAGCTCTCGTGGCTGGAGAAGCAGTATATCAAAACCCGTCCGGTCGAAATGATTGTGGGCAACATCAAGCCGGTGCTTCAGGCGAAGCTGGCCGAATTCTCGCCGGAGATGCCGGTCGAGCGCATCAGCTCCGACGACTATCTCGGCAAGGTGGTCGAACTGATGCGCGAGCGCGTCAACTTCGAGCACGAGTTCGTGACCTTCAGCAGCTACTTCTTCTTCGAGCCTGAGAGCTACGAGGAGGAGGCCGTGGCCAAGCGCTGGACGTCCAACGTGCCGCCGCTGCTTCAGGAGTTCGTCGAGCTGCTCGACGCCAACGACGACTTCACCGCCGAGAACATCGAGGCCCAGCTCAAGGCGTTCGTGGCCCCGAAGGGCGTGAAGCCCGCCGTGCTGATCCATCCGCTCAGGATCGCCGCCTCCGGTGTCAGCTTCGGCCCGAGCCTCTACCACATGCTCGAAGTGCTCGGCAAGGAAACGGTGCTCCGCCGAATCCGCCGCGCCATCGAGCGTATCGACGTGCCCGTGGCGTGATCCGCTCCGTCTGCGGGTCGCGATGGTGGCCCGCAGAAAAAAAGTTTTTTTCTGTTTTGAGATAAAAGGTGAATTGGTATATTCACCTCACCCAATTGGACAGATAGCTCAGTTGGTAGAGCAAAGGACTGAAAATCCTTGTGTCGGGGGTTCGACTCCCTCTCTGTCCACCACTCATACCTCTCCCCCAAGCCCCGGAACCCCCGGGGTTTTCGCTTTTCTACCGTTTCGGTTTGCCCGTTGATGTACGTCAGAGAGTTTTGATGGTGGACGGGTGAACAATTCTTAAATATTCCGTATCTTTTAGGTAGTAGTATCCTGCGCAGTACCCTTTTACTGAACCGTTAATTTCACGGATATGAAATCAAAGAATACTATTCAGCAATTTGGTGGAGACTGGACTCAGCAGAAGCTTTTACGTGTAAAGAGTTATCTGAGTGCGTACACTCAAGCGTTGAAAAATACACCGTTTCAACTTTCTTATATCGATGCGTTTGCTGGTACAGGATATAGGGAAATTAAAATTGAAGAATCACAGCAATTATTGTTTCCCGATTTAGTGGCTCATGATGCTGAAGAGTTTCATGATGGCTCTGCAAGAATAGCTTTGGATACATATCCTCCTTTTCATGATTATTATTTTATTGAGGAGGATGGAGTGAAATGTGAAGAGCTTGAAAAGCTAAAAGTCGAGCACCCTGATAAAAAAATCCAAATTGTCAATATGGATGCTAATAAATGGATAAAAGAATACTGGTGTACTAAAGCCAAGAGAAATTCATCGCTGCGAGCTGTTATGTTTCTCGATCCTTTTGGGATGTCGGTATCATGGAATACGATACAGGCTATTGCTGAAACCAGAGCGGTTGATATGTGGTATCTGTTTCCATTGGGCGTTGGAGTGAATAGATTGTTGAAAAAAGACGGGAATATCCCTGAATCCTGGAAAAGAAAGCTTGATGAATTGTTTGGGAACTCAGATTGGGAAAACATATTATATGCAAAATCTGAGACTTTAGACCTTTTTGGTGAAACTCAATTATCTGTAATAAAAGGTGGATTCTCAGAAATTTCTGATTATTTTATAAGAAGATTGTCTGAGATATTTCCCGGAGTGAGCAAAAATCCTTATATGCTATACAATGAAAAAAATAACCCATTGTATATGCTCTGCTTTGCTTGCGGGAACGAAAAGGGTTGCAAGGTTGCTTTGAAAATAGCTGATCATATTTTAAAGATGTAATTTATGGCTAAATCTCATATAGAATGGACGGAGTCCACTTGGAATCCGGTGACGGGGTGTACGAAGGTTTCGGAAGGGTGTCGGCATTGCTATGCTGAGTCGTTCGCACGGCGGCTTCAGGGGATGGGGGTTGAAAAATATCGGGCCGGGTTTCGGCTGACGCTTCACCCGGAAGCCTTGCAGGAGCCGTTCAGGTGGAAAAAGCCTCGGGTTGTGTTTGTGAACTCGATGAGCGATTTGTTCCATAAAGACATTCCGCTCGACTACATCCAGAAGGTTTTCAGCGTGATGAGGCTGAATCCGCATCATGTGTTTCAAGTGCTCACCAAACGCGCGGATGTTCTCCGGTATTACGATAGCGAAGGGTGGCTGACTTGGCCGCATAATGTGTGGATGGGCGTGACGGTTGAAAATGCCGACAATGTTGGACGAATAGAGTTGTTGCGTCAAACGCGAGCAAAGGTGAAATTCCTTTCCTGCGAGCCACTTCTCAGTGCGTTGCCTGATTTGAATCTCGATGGAATCGATTGGGTCATCGTTGGCGGCGAGAGTGGGCGAGGTGCAAGAAAGATGAATGAAGAGTGGGTTCTTGAAATTCGAGAAAAATGCCTTGCCGCCAATGTTCCGTTTTTCTTCAAGCAGTGGGGCGGAGTAAACAAAAAAGCCGCTGGCAGGTTGCTGGAGGGGAAAGTGTATGATGAGAGTCCGATAGAGTTGGTTGGAGGGGAGAGGTTGTTGTGAAAAAGAGAGAGACAGTGCTTTCAGTCAAGTGGTATTTAGAAATGAAAAATTTTTCATTAAGCAAAGCATTGGCTTTTCAAACCCCATTATCAGTTGAGGATCAACATGCAATACGAATGTATTATTCTCAATATTTTGTTGGATTGATGTCTGCTGTTGATTATTGTTCGGATGGAAAAAGTGATTCGCATAAACAGTTTTTAAACGATTTGAAAGATGCTCTGGCTTTTGATGCTGATAATGAGAATAACTATTGCTATTTAAGAGAACTGCGAAATAGTGTCGTCCATCGAGGAATGGATATAATAGGGGCTGCGCATGTGGTTAATGATATGTTTTTTTTTGTTGCTCCAGAGCAGGTTTTTAATTGTAACGGGAAAAGGTCTTACAAGCGTTTTGGTTATTATCTTATAGAAATTTTGGATAGAGCAGAGAGTGTGATTGGGCCCCTTCTTCTTGATTTTTTAGAGCGCGAGAAGTGTTTTGATGCTGTGATTATTGATAAAAAGGTCGCGATAAAAGAAAGAAGAAATAATATTTTGCGATGTGATGTTATGCCGGATTGGGCCAAGCAAATGGCCCTAAGTTCGTTAAATGAAGTTGATTATGATAAGATGATTATAGATGATCGTGGAGATGTAACCGCACTTGTGAATTACAAGGATCCTGTGTTTATTAAGATGATGCGTATTCTTGAGGATGCAAGAAAAAATAAAGTCCAAGGTTAATGTTCTAAGCCAAGAAGACGCATTTTCATATGCTTGTCTTGTTGTTCCTGATTTTGAATAAAGAATGCTTGATCCAACCGTTTACCCTCCTGTGTGCTGATTAATCCCCCCAAAAGCGCTATCTTGGTGAAATTATTTGACTTTTAGGTTGGTATTTGTGGGCTTAACAAGATCGCTGGCGAAGTTTTTGACGTATGTGCATCCTCCGCTATCCTCCATTCGCCGCTTTCCCTCGCGCGGGCTGTCTGGCATTTCAGGCTGTCATGCGTTTTTTCTGCCTCTGAAACGACAATTCAGACTGCTCCGTCAGATCTGTCCGATCAAACCAGCTGTACTCCATTGCCTTTCCTGTTGTAAATCGTATCTTTCGACCCTCGCAAACAACCTTGAAAGACCAGCTTTATCGATACCGGAGAGACGCCCGTGAAAGTGAACCTTGACAGAACATCATCCGGATTCTGCATCGGCGTGCAGGGAACGATCCATGTCGCGGAAGAGAAGCTCCGGGAGTCCGGCTCGCTCTACTCCCTTGGCGACGTGGTGCATAACGAGGTCGAGGTGAAGCGGCTCGAAGAAATTGGCCTCGAAACCATCGAAATCCCGGCCTTCGAAAAGCTCCGTGACGCCGAAGTGCTCATCCGGGCGCATGGCGAACCGCCTTCGACCTACGAGACCGCACGCCAGAACAACCTCGTGATCACCGATACGACCTGCCCGGTGGTGTCGAAATTGCAGAAGACCGCACGGATGCTGCACCAGCTCGGCTACCAGGTGATCATCTACGGCAAAAGCGCCCACCCGGAAGTGATCGGCATCAACGGCCAGTGCGACGACCGCGCCATCATCATCAAGCATCCCGACCTCTGCGACGCCGCAGAAATCGCGGGTATCGACCTGAAGCGCCGCACCGCTTTGATTTCGCAGACCACGATGGACATGCCCGGCTTCTACGAACTGAAATCGAGTCTCGAAAAGCTCTTCGCCGGAAATGGCGACAGCGCTTCGTGGATGGCGATTCGCGACATCGACATCACGGCGGAGATGACCGGCGTCAAGCCAATGCCGCAGCTCATCTTCAAGGATACGATCTGCCGCCAGGTGTCGAGCCGCAACGGAAAGCTGCGCGACTTCGCGCTATCGAACGGCTGCATCGTCTTCGTGGCGGGGCGCAAAAGCTCGAACGGCCAGGTGCTCTACCTGATCTGCCGCGACGCCAATCCGCACAGCTACTTCATCGAGGATGTCGATGAGATCGACGCGGCGTGGTTCGTCTCGGAGGACGGCTCGCCGGTCAAGAGCGTCGGCATCTGCGGCGCGACCTCGACCCCCATGTGGCTGCTCGAAAAGGTGGCGCGATACATCGAAACGAATTTCGGCGACGCAAAGCAGCAGTAACGGCAACCATGAAACGATACCGACCATGACCTCCATCAATCTCACTATAGATGGCCGCCAACTGCTGGCAACCGAGGGCGAAACGATCCTCGAAGCGGCCCGCCGCCACGGCATCGATATTCCGACCCTCTGCTTCCACGAGGCGCTGCCCTCTCGCGGCTCCTGCTGGCTCTGCATCGTGGAGATCAAGGGGAAGAACCGCTTCATTCCGGCTTGCAGCACCAAGGTGAGCGAGGGGATGGTGGTCGAAACCGCCAACGAGGAGCTGAACGCCATGCGTCGTCAGAGCCTCGAACGCATCATCGCCATGCACTGCGGCGACTGCTTCGCGCCCTGCGAGCTTGCCTGCCCGGCGGGTTGCGACATTCCTGAGTTCATCGCCGCCATCTCCAGCGGCAACGATCGCGAGGCCATCGAGATTATCCGCCAGACCATCCCGCTGCCGGGCATCCTCGGGCGTGTCTGCCCCGCGCCGTGCCAGGAGGCGTGCCGCCGCCACGGCGTTGACGAGCCGGTCTCGATCTGCGCCCTCAAGCGCTTCGCCGCCGACCGAGATATGGCGGACGGCACCGCGCTGCCAGAGCGCAAAGCGGCTTCGGGCAAGCGCGTGGCCATCGTCGGCGCTGGTCCGGCGGGGCTGACGGCGGCGTGGTTCCTGCTGCTGGCGGGCCACGAGGTGACGATTCTCGACGCCAACGAAAAGGCGGGCGGCATGATGCGCTACGGCATCCCGAAGTTTCGCCTGCCCGAAGCGGTGATCGACGCCGATGTCGAGCCGCTCGAGAAGATGGGCGCGACCTTCCGCTTCTCGACAGAGTTCGGCAAAGAGACTGACTGGACGAGCTTGCAAAAGGATCACGACGCGCTCCTGCTCACTATCGGCGCATCGGTAGCCTCGAAACTCGGCATTCCGGGCGAGGAACTCGATGGCGTTAAAAGCGGCATCGGCTTTCTGCGCGAGATCGCTTTAGGCGCGGCGCAACATCCCGGAGGCTCGGTGATCGTGATCGGCGGTGGCAACACGGCTATCGACGCGGCGCGAAGTGCCCTGCGGCTCGGCGCGGATTCGGTCACGCTGCTCTACCGCAGAAGCCGCGAAGAAATGCCCGCCAACCGGCTCGAAATCGAGGAGGCGGTCGCCGAGGGAGTCGAACTTCATCTGCTCGCCGCGCCAGTTTCCATCGAGCGAGGCGCTGACGGTCTCGTCGTCACCGCCGTGAAGATGCAGCTTGGCGAGCCGGACGGGAGTGGCCGCCGCCGTCCGCTGCCGGTCGCCGGTTCGGAGTTCACGCTACGGGCAGACACGGTCATCGCCGCCACGGGCCAGCAGGTTGACCTCCCGGCGGAAGCTGCGCCGGGCGTGGGCGTCGAGCGGAGCGGGAATCTGCGGATCGACGCCACTTCGATGCTGACTTCGGAGGCTGGCGTCTTTGCCGCCGGAGATTGCGTGATCGGCCCCGACCTGGCCATCGAGGCCGTCCGGCAGGGGCGCATGGCTGCCGAGGCGATCGACCGCTATCTGAGGGGACTCGACCCGGCCCGCGCCGGAGAGACTCGCTTCAACTCATCCTATGGAGAGCGGGACAAAGCGCCACGGCGCTTCTATGAGCGGGCGCGGCCAGCCGCGAGAGTGGCCGTGCCGGAACTGGAGGCCGAATCGAGACGCCGGAGCTTCGGGGAGGCCGTGAGCGGCTACGGAATCGATGCGGCGCGACAGGAGGCCCGGCGCTGCCTGCGGTGCCGCTGCCAGGCGGCGGATGATTGCCGCCTGCGCGACCTGGCGACCGCCTCGGGCATCGCGTCCAATCCCGGCGCGGAAGCGGTCGAAGAGGAGTACTTCAGCATCGACAGCGCGGGCAACATCCGCTTCGAGCGCGAAAAGTGCGTCGATTGCGGCATCTGCGTCCGAACCATCGAAACCTTCACAGCTGATCCTGCGGGATTGCAGGAGGAGCTGACGACCAACTGCCCGACGGGAGCCATCAGCGCAAGAGGCTACTGAGGCCTCATTTCTTTTCTTTCCCGTCTTTTTGAGGGTGGTCGTTGTCGCTTTTGAAGAGCCAATCGACCACCTTCATCGTTCCCTCGCCCTTGTGGACGGCAGTCTTTACCGTTTTGCCCGCCGTCTGCGCCTTTTCGGCGGGATCGCCGCCATGCCAGCTCACCCAAGCAACATAGAGAATACCAATAGCGATCAGCACAAGTGCGAGCCTTATGATCCTCTTCGCGAACGACAACACGATCATGAGGGAGATGATAACGGCAATGCCCATCGCTATGGGATGGCTGGTCAGATAATTGATAATCGTAGTCATGATTATTCGGTCATAGATATTCAAGCAAAACGGAGGCTACATGGCGCGACGGCGAATCGGAAGAGAGACGCGCCCGCGCCTCCTGAAGCTCTCGCTTCATGGCAGAGTTCACCGCCGGATCGCCAAGTATGTTCAGCGCCACGCGGGCGATTTCGGCGGCGCTGGCCCGGTGCTGGATCAGCTCCGGCACGGCCTGCCGCTCCGAAAGCAATCCGCAGGCGACGATGTTGGCGAGCGAGATATTGTGAAGCTTCACCAGCCGCTTGCCGATAAAATAGTTAAGCGGCGCGGTTTTGTAAAGCACCACCATCGGTACGCCGAAGCAGAGCGATTCAAGCGTGGCCGTACCGGAGGTGACGAGCAAAAGATCGCTGTACTGCATCACTTCGTATGAAGAGCAGGCGAGCGTCTCAATGCCCGCCTCGCGCAGGTGGCGGTCAAAAAGCGAGGCATCGAGATGCGGCGAGCGACCAAGCAGAAACACCGTTTTGGCGTCATTCTGGATGAGTTTCGCTGCGCCGAGCATCTCGGGAAAGATTTTCTCGATCTCCTGTCGGCGGCTGCCCGGCAGGAGGCCGACGATGCGGGCGGAGGGATCGATACCCATCCGTTCCAGAAACTCCGGCTTCGGCGCGAGCTTCAGCTCCGCCAGCTCCTCGACCACCGGATTGCCGACGAACTCCGCCTCGATGCCGTGGCGGCGGTAGAAATCTACCTCGAAATCGAAGATCACCAGCAGACGGTCAACGCAGGCGCGAATCTTCTCGACCCGCCGCTCCTTCCAGGCCCACGCCTGCGGCGAAATGTAGTAGATCACCGGAATGCCGAGTTTGCGAAAAAACGCCGCCATGTGCAGGTTCATGCCGGGATAGTCGACGAGCAGCGCCGCGTCGGGCTTTTCGCGCACCACCGCCGCCTTGAGGTCGCGAATCACCTTGCGCAGAAACGGCGCATGTTTGAACACCTCGACGAAGCCCATGATGCTCATCTGGTCGGTGGTGTAGAGCAGCTCCGCGCCAAGTTCGGCGAGCTTGCGCCCCCCCACGCCGAACACCTTCGTGCCGGGCCTTTCGGCGAGCAGCTCGCGCACGGGGCCAGCCGCATGAAGGTCGCCGGAAACCTCTCCGGCCAGGACGAACAGCTTCTTCGGGCGGATCGCTTGCTGTGATTGCATCATCGAACAGGAAAACGTATTTTATATATAAAGTCAGAAAAATAGCGAACTGGAAGGAAACGGGTGAATACGCAAAAAGCTTCACCAGCGATTTAGCACCATTATATTAAATCCACATCACAATGCAAGTCAAATTCGGAACCGACGGCTGGCGGGCAATTATAGCCAAAGAGTACACTTACGACAATCTCAAACTGGCAGCGCTGGCCTCCGGCAAATTTTTCCTCACCCATCCGAACAAGCCGAACGGCGTCTGCGTCGGTTACGACACCCGCTTCATGTCGAAGGAGTTCGCCCGTTATACGGCGGAGGTGCTCTCGTGGATGGGCCTCAAGGTTTTTCTGGCTGACAGCTTCGTCTCGACACCGGCGGTTTCGCTCTACACGAGAGAGCACAAGCTCGCGGGTGGCGTCATGATCACCGCCTCGCACAATCCCCCGATCTACAACGGCTTCAAAGTCAAAGCCTCCTACGGCGGCCCGGCGCACCCGGAGGTGATCGACGAGATCGAAAGCTACCTGCCGGGCATCGATCCCGCGACGCCGGTCGAACCAGCTGAGAACATGATCACCATGACCGATATCAAATCGGAATATGTGGCCTATCTCGTCTCGAAGCTCGACCTGAAACTGATCCGCGAGTCGGGGATGAAAATCGCCCACAACGCCATGTACGGCGCGGGTCAGGACATCGTCACCCGCCTGCTCGACGAATCGATGGTGAACTGCTATCACTGCTCGGTCAATCCCGGCTTCGACGGCATCAATCCCGAACCGATTCCGCCCTATATCGTCGAATTCGTGGAGTTTTTCAAGGAGGTGGAGACCGACGTGGCCATCATCAATGACGGCGACGCCGACCGCATCGGGATGCTCGACGAGAAGGGCAATTTCGTCGATTCGCACAAGATGTTCGCCATCATCCTGAAGTATCTGGTAGAAGAGAAGGGCCAGCGCGGCGAGGTAGCAAAAACTTTCGCGCTGACTGACGTTATCGACAAAATCTGCCAGAAGCACGATCTGAAGATGCACCTCCTGCCGGTCGGCTTCAAATATGTGAGCCGACTGATGACTACCAACGACATCCTCATCGGCGGCGAGGAGTCCGGCGGTATCGGTATCACCTCGTTCCTGCCCGAGCGTGACGGCGTCTACACCGGCCTGTTGATGCTCGAAATCATGGCTTCTCGTCAGAAAACGCTGACCGGTCTCGTCGAGGAGCTGTATGACGAGTATGGCTTTTTCTGCTACAATCGGCTCGACATGCGCGTGGCCGAGTCGAAGAAGCAGGCCATCATCGCGGTGGCGAAGGGTGGCGCACTGAAAACCGTCGCAGGCTACCCGGTCACGGGATTCAGCGACCTCGACGGCTTCAAATACCACTTCGAGGGCGGCTGGCTGCTCATCAGAGCCTCGGGCACCGAGCCGGTGCTTCGGATCTATTGCGAAGCCGACTCCACCGAAAAAGTGGAAAAAGTGCTCGCATTCGCCTCGAAACTTGCCTGAGGAGCGCAAGATTTTCGCACGGTTATCGTCCCATGAGCCGATACGCGAAACCGGGTAGCGGAAAACAGGACGCGATTTTTTATTTTCATCCACCTGCCTCGGCTTTCCATTGCAACCGGAAAGCCGAGGCGCGAGCCGGTGAACCGGCTTTTTTCGATTTACCTTGACACTCGTCCATTGCAGCAACAGGCCATAATATCAACAGATCGCTCATTCAGCGAGCTTGTCGCCGAACATCAGGACATGGTCGTCAACACCTGTTTCCGCTTCGTGTTCAACCGCGAGGATGCCGAGGATCTCGCGCAGGAGGTGTTCATCGAAGTCTATCGCTCACTCGAAAAATTCCGCGAGGAGTCGAAACTCTCCACCTGGATCTACCGGATCGCCGTCACCAAGTCGCTGGATCATCTGCGCAAGCTCAAACGCAAGAAACGGTTCAGCTCGCTCAAACGGGTCATCGGCATCGACGACCCGGCGGACTCGATCCCCGCGCCGAGCGACGACAATCCCGGCGATGCGCTGGTGAGCAAGGAGCGCGTCGCCGTGCTGCAAAACGCGCTCGACGCGCTGCCCGACAACCAGAAAACGGCGTTCCTTCTGAGCAAGCAGGACGGATACAGCAATCAGGAGATTGCCGACATCCTCCAGACCACCATCCCGGCGGTCGAGTCGCTGATTCACCGGGCGAAAAAAAATCTGCAATCGCGTCTCGAACGGCACTACCGGTCAGACACTTAAGCGCTTTGAGCGGCACAAGAATTAAAATGTTTCGACGTCATATTTGATGAAACTGTAACGAACATGAACAGAAGTAACGAACAACGCAACGCTGAGGTCGGCAAGACCCTTGAAATGCTCGACAAAATGCCGAAGATCGAGGTGACTCACCATTTCAGGGCGCGACTGATGCAACGAATCGATGCGATGGAGGTCAAACAAAGCACCGGAGCAGCCGTATTCGGAGGAGCCTTCAGTCCGAAGCTCGCCTTCATGACGCTGCTCCTGGTGCTGAACGTCGCTTCGGCAGTGATGATGTACATGCATCAATCACCACAGTCGGCAGGTTCTTCGGCGGCGGTTGCCGAATCGCTGAACGAAGATTACGGCGGCCCGGCGCTCTCCTATTACGACGATCAGTCGGCGGTCAATCGCTGAAGCAAGGGCAAGGGACTCCGGACAGCGAACACAGGTCACGACGAACAGCATCGAACGGGCAGTTTCCTTGCGTTTATAACATTTTAATGGATACCGATGGACTTTCTTTCTTCCAAGCGTTTCGTTACGACCGCCCTGGTGCTTCTGGTCGTGCTCAACATGGTGCTGATAGGAGTGCTCTGGTGGCAGAACTTCGTCACCCGAAGCTACCGGTCGGTCGAGGTCACACGATTTTACAACGGCGGCCCCGGCGGAAGCGCCGATCTGGTGCTGAACGACAAGCAGAAAGAGGCGTTCATGAGGCTTCGCAAGGAGCATTTCCAGAAGAGTATGCCGACCGTGCAGAAAATCATCGACTTCAAAAAAGCGCTGATCGCCGAAGCGGTCAAGCCTGCGCCCGACAAGAACAAGCTTTCGGCCATCGCCGACAGCATCGGCCATCGCCAGGCGTTCCTCGAAAAGGATCTGGCCCTCCATTTCCATGAGCTTGCCTTGCTCTGCACCCCCGCTCAGCGCGATTCGCTGCAAAAATTTCTCGGCAACATCTATGCCGTGCGGTTCCAGAAGATGAACTCATGGCATGGCAGGCCGCATCGTGATCGTGTTCGCGGTCGTGATCGTGACGATGACACTCGTCCTCGCCCCCTTCCGCCGCCGCCCGCCGAACGCTGACCGGAGAGTACGCAATGTCTGCAAACAGGTCATTCAAGTGGAGAGTCTTCATCAGCGCCGGACTCGTGCTCGCCTTCCTCGTCATGCTCGTCTCCGGCGTCGTGCTCTACGTCTCACCGCCCGGAAGGGTGGCGAACTGGACGGACTGGAACCTCTTTGGGCTGAGTAAAAGAGGGTGGCAGAACCAACATGTCGTGTTCGGATTCGCCTTCATCATCCTCTCGATCTTCCACCTGTTCGTCATCAACTGGAAGGCGTTTCTCTCCTACATCAAGAGCAAAGCCTCGAAGGGGGTGAACAACCCCGCCGAGCTTGCCGCCTCGCTTGTGCTTTTCGTGGCGCTGGCTGTCGGCACCTTCTGGCACCTGCCGCCCTTCGAGCAGATCATCGCGCTTGGCGACCGGCTATCGGGATCGTGGGAGCGCAAATCCGGCGCGCCGCCCGTGCCGCACGCCGAGACGCTCTCGCTCGACGAGCTTGGCAGACTGCCGCAGGTGAGCGAACCTGGCAGCGAGCTGCTCAAAAAGCTTCAGGCGGCGGGACTGAAGGTTCGCGACACCAAACAGACGCTGCTCGACATCGCCACCGATAACGGTATGCAGGTGCAGCGGCTGTACGATATTCTCGTAGCTGGCAAGCGCACCGGCGGGCTTGGCGAGGGTGGCGGATGGGGAAAGAAAACGCTCGGCGAGGCTGCCGAGGCTTGCGGCGTCTCCTCGCTCGCCCTGCAACAGGCGCTGAAGCAGCAGGGCATCGAGGCATCGCCCGATGAACGATTATCCGAAATCGCCTCGAACAATGGCCTGAGCACGCCCGAACTGGTCCGGCGCATCAACGCCATGACTGAAAAGAGGTAATGGAAATACTCATTACTCCAGCGATAAAACTCTTGCCAATTGCCCCGGACTTCAGGCCGGGGTATGCGGATACCGCACAATAAAGCCGGGCTTTAGCCCAATCTCTTACTGGTGTGGCTTTTGCGATTATTGTTGCCGGAGTAATAATCCGTTCGGAGGGCTATCGCGAGACGGATTCAGCGCTTGCGGCAGATCGCGCCGTACAGCTCGGGCCGCCGGTCGGCGAAAATATCGTTCACCGCGTTGAACCGCTTGTCGCGGCAGATGCGCGGATCGATCTCCACCATAAGCACGGCGTCGCCCGACGACGCGGCCAGGGCGACCGGTTCGCCGAAAGGATCGTACACCGCCGAACACCCCTTGAAATCGAGCGTTTCGCCCCCCTTCGTCTCGCTTCCCGCCCGATTGGCCACGGCCACATACACCTTGTTCTCGATGGCCCGTGCGGGCATCACCTTCCGCCACGCATCGGTCACAAGATTCGAGGGACAGGCGATGAGGTCGGCCCCGTCGAGCGCCAGCACCCGCGAAACCTCAGGGAAACGCCAGTCGTAGCAGAGCATGATGCCAATCGACACGTCGAGCCGCTCGTCGCGAATCACCGGAAACGCGGTATCGCCCGGCTCGAAGACGAAACGTTCCTTGTAAAAGAGGTGCGGCTTGCGGTAGATGACCGGTTCCGGGATGCCTGGACGGAACGTAAACACCGAATTGTAGAAGCGCCCATCTGCTACCTCGGGCATTCCGGCCACAATGATCGCCCGCTTCTCGTCCGCGAGACGCTGGAAAAAACCGCACGCCACGCCGCCGGGCGCTTCGGCGAGCGGCGCAAGCTCCTCCTTCGACACGAAATAGTAGCCGCTCGTGCACAGTTCCGGCAGCACGATGATCTCCGCCTCGACCGGATCGAGCAGTTTGCCGATCGCTTCGAGGTTCGCCCGTCGATCCCCAAGAACCGGCGTGAACTGGACAGTGGCGACGCGGATCATCGACTGCCGGAACCTCCCGCCGGACGCAACTTCTTCCACGCTATTCTGACGACAGCAGACGCCTCGCTGCGGAAAATCAGCGTACCAAGCGCGAGGTAAAGCAGCACGATGAAGAGCTTCACCAGCAACGCGAGCACGCCGCTGACACCGAATCCAGCGAGCCAGAGGAGCAGGTCGTCATGCCACGCCGCGAACGCCAGCCCCGCGCCGAGCAGGAGCGACAAACGCCCCCAGTCATAGCTGACGGGATAGAAGCGCACCGAGTAATAGCCCATGCAAAGGCACATCACCGCCGTGCCACAGAGAATCGCCACCGCCGCGCCATCCATGCCGGCGAGCGGAATGAGCATCCAGCAAGCCACCGTCGTCACCACCGCACCGGCAAAAGTCACCACCGGCAGATACTTCGTGTTGCCGGTAATCAGAATACCCGCCGAAAGGTTGGTAGAAATCATGTCGAACACGTAGCTGAAAAAGATCCACGGCAGAATCGACATGCCCATCCAGTACTTCGGCGGCAGGAGATAGAGCCGCCCGCCCCAGTGGATGCGCACCAGATCAGGCACGAAAAAGGTGCAGGCCACGGCGAGCACGATCACGGCAATACCCGAGAGGTTCATCACCTGCCTGAAAAGCGGCTTGGCTTCGGGGTCGTCGGCATGTTGCAGGAAAAAGGGCTGCCAGGCGAAGCGGAAAATCTGGATGAACATCTGAAGCGCGACGCCGAACGCCGCCACCCGCCCATAAATTCCGGTGATGTCCGACGCCTGGAACCCCGCGCCGTAGAGCCGCTCGATGTCGTGCTGCGGAATGCGGATGAGCAGGTTCCGGTCGATCAGGTGGATCAGGAGACCCGCGATGCCGGTCGGCACGTAGGGCAAGCCGATGCCGAGCAACTGCCGGTACATGCCGGGCGAGAAAAATGGTTTGAGATTTTTCAGCACCGGCAGAATGAAAACGAGGCTCACCAGCGAACCAAGCGTCTCGCCGATGAAGACGCCGGAGAGTCCCGCTTTGAATCCGAGGATGAGTATGAAGGTGCTGATGACGCCGCCGACCACCCCCATGATTTTGGCGAGCGCGAACGGAATTGCCTTGCGCTTCAGCCGCAATTCGGCGAACGGCACGACGAGCATCGTGTCGAGAAACAGAATCGCTGCGGCATACCGGATGAAAAGCCCCGACTCGGGAGCGAGACCGATGGCCACGGCAATCGACGGCGCGAAGAAGAGCATCAGCGCCGAAAAAAGGATCGAGGTCAGAAAAAGGCTGAAAAAGGCCGTCGAAAAAAGAGGCCGCTCGTCCTCGTTGCGTTTGATGGCGTCGGAGGCGACCTTCAGGTAGGAGGTTTCGAGTCCGTAGGTGAAAAGGACGTTGCCCAGCGCGATGTTGGCGTAGACCACCGCCTGGATACCGTTGTCGAAGGTGGTCAACTGGTTGGCATAGAGCGGGACGAGCACATAGTTCAGGCTTCGGGCCAGAATGGTGCTCGCGCCGTAGATGACCGTATCCTTTGCGAGAAGCTTGAGTTTGGAGAACATCCGCCGGGTGCCTGGAAATAGCGGTCAGTTCTTGCCAGCCAAAGGGCCGGTCGAACCGTTGGTTTTGGCGGCGCTCTCTTTCTGCTTTTGCACCGCCTCGTAATCGACCTGGAACTTGCCATCCTTCTGGATGACGGGAATTTTCGAGATCACCTCGCGCAGATGCGCCTGGGCCTCGGCCTGCTGCTGCTTCATCTTTTCAAGCTCGTCGCCCGTCAGACCGACCGGATTGTCCTTGTCGATCAGCGTATCCTTGAGCGATTCGATCTGAAGGTTCTGCTCCTTTTTCATGTGATTGACAAACCTGGAGAGAAAAAACATGAGGAGAAAAAAGACCGCCAAGGCGAAACCGAGAACATAAATCCAGCTCATAATCCGCAGGTTATGGTTAGCATGAACAGTTTCCGGGCGCGGTACGAAGCCGCCGCGTCACGACGCCTCCGCTGGCGACATTCCAGCGCTTTTGGCCCGGGCTTGAAAATATCATGAATTTTCCTGATTATAGCGCTGATTAGCGGATTAAAAAATGAATATTTCCAGTTTTTAGCGGCGAGCCGATCCCTGTCGCCGGAATCAAGTCAAGCAAGATGAAAGATATCGAAACCACCGTGCAGGAGGGCAAGAGCATTCTCTTGCAGGAAGCTGACGCCATCCGCCTGATGAGTGAGCGGCTGGACGAGAACTTTTCCAGAGCGGTCGAGCTGATGTTTGCCTGCGCGGGCAAGATCATCATCTCCGGCATGGGCAAATCGGGCATCATCGGCCAGAAGATCGCCGCGACGCTCTCCTCGACCGGCACGACGGCGATCTTCCTCCATCCGGCGGACGCGGCGCACGGCGATCTCGGCGTGGTTTCGGAGGGCGACACGGTCATCTGCCTCTCCAAAAGCGGCATGACCGAGGAGCTGAACTTCATCCTCCCGGCGCTCAGGGAGCGCAAGGTCGCCATCATCGCCTTCACCGGCAACCCGCGCTCATATCTCGCGATGAACGCTGACGTGGTGCTCGACACCGGCATCGAGCAGGAGGCGTGCCCGTACGATCTCGCGCCGACCACCTCGACCACGGCGATGCTCGCGATGGGCGACGCACTGGCGATCTGCCTGATGAAAAAGAAGAACTTCACTGACCAGGAGTTTGCCCTCACCCACCCCAAAGGCTCGCTCGGCAAGCAGTTGACAATGCGAGTCGGCGACGTGATGGCAACCGGCGAAACGCTGCCGCTGGTCAGCGAAGATGCGACCGTCTCCGACCTCATCCTCGAAATGACCTCCAAACGCTACGGCGTCAGCGGCGTCGTCGATGCAGAGGGCCGTCTCACCGGCATCTTCACCGACGGCGATTTGAGACGATTGGTGCAGACTGGAGAATCATTCCTCGACAAGAAAGCAGCCGAGGTGATGACCCCCAACCCCAAAACCATCTCGGCAGACATTTTAGCCAAACAATGCCTCGAAATCCTCGAAACCTGGCGCATCACCCAGCTCATGGTGTGCGACGAAAAGCACTGCCCGGTGGGGATAGTGCACATCCACGATCTCGTAACGCTGGGGTTGTAGGGGGAAAGAGATAAAAAGGACGGAAAAGACTTCAAGGACAAAAGGGGCAAATAGGATTTACGTGATAACATTGCCGTCCTTGAAGTCCGTATTTTCATATTAGGTTTTGAGACTCGGAACAACGACAGCTACCGTCGATCAAGCTCAACACCGTTGAGCGGAGAGCGGCGAAAAAATTCCGTCAAAGACTCATGCTTTCTCATCAGATTGCGATAATCCTTCATCGAAAGCAGGACTGCCGCATCCTTACCGTTCCGCGTAATTGCTTGCGGCCCTTGCTCTTCGGCCTTGCGAACAAGATCGCTGAAATGATTTTTCGCCTTCTGAATCTGCCAATGTTCCATAATCGCCTCCTCACCGTGAAACTCTGTCCATTATAGACAGAATAATACGCTTTGTCGATAGAATCCCAAGCTTGACGCAGCATCACTGAACTCATGGTTTGCGACGAGGACAAGCGCCCGGCAGGAATCGTCCATATCCACGATCTTGTAAGGCTGGGGTTGTAGAGGATGGAAGACGTAGACCAACTTGCATACAATCGAGAAATAAAGCACCATATACATCCACGGTATTGTCAGCTCATTTGAGCGTATCCAGTGCATCCATATTCATGCTGCCCCAAAACGTGCGATCCGTTCGCCAGAAATCATGCCAACTTTTCACTTGCAAACGCTCATGGCCTTCCTTAACCGCTTTGCGCAATTGTTCTACGCTATCAATTCCAGTGATTTGTGCAAGTTTCTGATAATTGCGGTGCTGAGCAGCTCTCAAAAAAAACGGAAATGCTGAGCTTCGCGATGAATAGAAGAGTGTCTGTGGATACCAGTGCTTGACATCAGTAATAAAAGCCATAAGTAGTGCCTGACAGAAAACCCCAATTATCTCATAAATTATTGTATCGATCAACCTCAGAAATACGTTTTTTTATTGATCAAAATCATACATTCGATTCTCTATAAGAGAATTTCCGTATGCT
>Ga0326729_1000031_pt1 | contig 66418 bp, 60 predicted proteins | sample MHFSIPfraction_2_FD_207744 | JGI IMG/M metagenome (GOLD analysis project Ga0326729, IMG submission 207744) | Lab enriched peat soil microbial communities from Michigan Hollow, Ithaca, NY, United States - MHF6AY SIP fraction | ecosystem: Environmental > Terrestrial > Soil > Wetlands > Peat...
TCCTAATAACTGCTGGTAGTGGGTAATGAGGCTTTGCATACGTCAGGGTTAGGGTTTGGTGTTCTATGATAAATTACGCCAAGTTAACCCTTTTTGCTACACGTCCATTAAATTCTGCGAAGAGCCTCTTTTTTCAAATGTCAATAAATCAGGATATCCAGATTCATCAAATAGCTCAATAACTTTTTCAGCCAAAACGATGTTTCGGCTAATAAAATCATCTTTGTTCTGCACATATGAATAAAAAACGTCTCGACAAGAGCTAAAACAATTAGCTCCGGCGGGTGCTAATTTGCCACCACAAAGAAAAATATAGGTAGGAAATTTTTTAATGCGTGTGTTACTCAAATCAACAGACGAAACCCACTCCTTTAGTATTGCATCTGATTTTAGCATCAAAAAAGCTCTTTACTTTAAAATCGGCACGTGAGGCCGCTTTGGATTACCGACGTTGAGACAAAGCGGCCTCACGTGCCGATAAATGCTAACAATAGGTAGAGGTCTGGCGAAACGCCCGACAAAGTCAAATAAACAAAAGACTTATAACACTAAAGAGCCGATTAAAATATAGCTGAATTTCCCAAAAAATCAAACCATATAAAGAGACAGCAATTATCATTCTCCAACCCTCCTTCACGCCGACCAAGGAAACCGAACTCCGGATGCCAAAGCGTCTCCCACGGCAACTGATGCACCGCTGGCTCATCGCTCTCGATGATAACGGGCAGAATCCCCTGCCCCGCGTTGCGTTTCGCTTCTCTGAACCGCTCACCGACATCGAGCGACTGCCAGAGCATCGTGCCGATAACCTGCAAAAACTCGTCGGTCACAAGAATCTCTTTGCTCGCATAGGCTTCAGACAGCTCTTTCGAAAGTCGCAGAAGCTCACTGTTCGCAAGCAATTTCGCCCCGTCGGGCGTCAGGCAAAGCGGCGCTACGTGGTTCATATGCGGCATTAATTGTGGTTTTTGGAAATGCCAGATGTAATATAGCCAATACGCTCTTTTTCTCATGTAGTCAATAAACAATTTTGCTGAAAAATGGATTTTACTTCACTTTGTAAAGTTCTTTAAGTGAAACCTTCAGTGCATCCACCAAAGGACATAAAGGACTTCAGGGACAACAGGGTGAACAGAGACGAGACAAGCGAAAGGTTTGCCAGTTCAGGGCGGCCACAAGAGCCGCCCCTACATATTCAATCCCGGCAAGAGCCTCCCGGCCTCTCCCCCATTCTCAATTGTCAATTATCCATTATCAATTATGTTCCTTATCTTCCCGAAACCATTTTCACGGGGCTTCTTCCCCGCCAATCTCATAGCGTTACGTTACCATGTCCGATCAGTCCAATCAGAAAGAGCTTCTTTGGCAGAGCCGTTTTTCGGAACCGTTTGACCGGGAGGCGCTGAAGTTCTCCTCGTCGGTGCATGTGGACGGGCTGCTCTATCGCGAGGATATACAAGGCTCTATAGCTCATGCGACCATGCTTGGCGAGCAGGGCATTATCTCGCCGGAGGAGGCTGGGCAGATTGTCGAAGGGCTGAAGGCGGTCGAAAAGGAGATCGAGTCGGGCGCTCTTGTGCCGGTGTGGGAGGACGAGGATATTCATACGGTAATCGAGAACCGCCTGAAGGAGTTGATCGGCCCGGCGGCGGGCAAGCTGCACTCCGGGCGCAGCCGCAATGACCAGGTGGCGACCGACACGCGCCTCTACCTGCGCCGCAACATCGACCGCATCTCCAGCCTGCTCAAGGCGATGCAGTCCACGTTACTCGACAAGGCGGAGCGCTACAAGAGCACCATCATGTTCGGCTACACCCACTTGCAACGCGCCCAGCCGATCTCCGCCGGGCACTACTACATGGCGTGGCACTCGATGTTCGGGCGCGACCGCGAGCGTCTCGCCGACCTGCGCAAGCGGGGGAATATCTCGCCACTCGGCGCGGCGGCCTTCGCGGGCAGCACCTTGCCGCTGAATCCGGTGCGCTCTGCGGAGCTGCTCGATTTCGACGGCCTCTTCACCAACAGCATCGACGCGGTGAGCGACCGCGACCTGGTGATCGAGTTCGTCTCGGCCTGCTCGATGATCATGATGCACCTGTCGCGCTTTTCTGAGGATGTGATTCTCTGGAGTTCGGCGGAGTTCAACTACCTCTCGATCAGCGACGCTTTCGCGACCGGCTCGTCGATCATGCCGCAGAAAAAGAACGCCGACATCGCCGAGCTGGTGCGCGGCAAGACGGGGCGCGTCTATGGCAACCTGATGAACCTGCTCACCATCATGAAGGGCTTGCCGCTCTCCTACAACCGCGACATGCAGGAGGACAAACCGCCGCTCTTCGACACCGCCGAAACCACCGCGGGGTGCCTCTCGGTCTTCCGCAGGATGATCGAAAAGTCCTGGCTGAACGAGGAGCGCCTCGCCCGCCTCACCGCCGAGGACTTGAGCCTCGCCACCGAGATCGCCGAATACCTCGTCAAAAAGCAGATTCCCTTCCGCGACGCGCACCGCATCACCGGCAAAATCGTGGCCTACGCCATCGCCGAGGGCAAGACGTTACCGACGATCAGCCTCGACGAGTACCGAACCTTCTCCGAAGCGTTCGACGAAACCATCTACGACGACCTCAAACCCGACGCCAGCGTCAACTCCAAAAAAACCGCCGGAAGCTGCTCGTTCAAGTCAGTCGAAGAGCAGATCAAAAGAGCGAGAAAAAGCAATTGAATAATGGACAATGAATAATTGATAATTGATAATTTTGAAGAAGGTATAAACGCAAAAAGCAGTCTCGAAAATCGGGACTGCTTTTTTTCATTCCTGATTCAAGGCTTTACGACAGAAACGTCGGCCTTCCCGGCGGTTGAGCGGCAAAAACCCTCGCCAACGCCACGCATCTCATTGTCCATTATCAATTGTCAACTGTTCATTATCCATTATTTCCGGCGGCAAACGCTTCGAGACTTTTGCGCCCAGGCGGCGAATCTCTTCGGCTCTTCCGGCGAGGTTGCCGCGGCCTTCGGTGAGGCGTTTCATGGCGAGGTCGAAGCTTTCCGACACGCCGGAGAGCTTGCGACGGGCGTCGGTCATCGCTTCGGCGACCAGCACCACCTGGTCATAAATTCGGCCCGCCTTGTCGGCAATCAGTTCGGCGTTGCGGTTTTCGTTTTCGCGACGCCAGATTTGCGCGATGAGGCGCAGCGTAATCATGAGCGTCGCCGGGCCGGTGACGACAACGTTCTTTCCGGCAAGTTCGTAGAAGAGCGACGGATCGGCCTGCATCGCCGCCTGATACGCCGGTTCGAGCGGGATGCACATGATGACGAAGTCGAGCGTGCGGTTGCCCCGAAGCGCGGCGTAATCCTTGCGTTCCAGCTCTGCCACGTGCCGCCGCACCGACTGCACATGCTCGCGCAACGCCTCGCTGCGGCGGGCCTCGCTCTCCTCGCCGCACCAGCGCTCGTATGCGGTCAGCGACACCTTCGCATCGACGACCACCGCCTTTTCGCCCGGCAGATGCACCATGAAGTCGGGTCGCACGATGCGCCCGTCTGCGGCGCGGTCGCTCTCCTGCACGGTGTATTCGCGCCCTTTGACGAGACCCGACGCCTCGAAAAGTCGCTCGACGATCAGCTCGCCCCAGTCGCCCTGCTTTTTGCTCTCGCCCTTGATGGCCCGCGCCAGGTTGTTGGCCTCGTCGCTCACCTGATGGTTCAGCTCCTGAAGCTGCCGCACCTGTTCGAGCAGCCGCGCGGACAGCTCCGTATCGCTGCGATGCACCTCATCGACGCGCTGCCGGAATGCGTCGAGCTGCAAGCGGAACGGCTCCAGCAACCCGTCGAGCCGCTGCCGGTGCTGCTCCGAAAGCGCCGCGCCCCGCTCCTCCACGATCCGGTTGGCCAGATTCTCCAGCGTCGCCTGCAACCGCGCCTCATCCGCCCGCCGCGCCTCGGATACGGACGCCCCCCGCTGCCGCTCATGCTCCACCTCCGCCACCAGCCGCGCATTCTCCACCGAAAGCGCATTCGACTCCCGCTGACTGCGCAGAAGCAGAAATCCAAGCGCCGCAATGAGAATGACGAGCAGGAGGATGACGAGGATTGAGGTCATGGGTGGATTGGGGTTGGGATTATTTGGATGATTATTGTTCGCCTTGCATCAACTGCAAAAGGCCGTCGAGATTCGCTTTTATCTTTTTGGTATTTGGATGCTCGCCGCCAAGCTGTTTTTCAAATATCTCCAGAGCACGACGATACATAGGCTCAGCGTCACCGTACTTGCCTTGATCTTTTAACAAAGACGCCAGATTGTTCAGACTATATGCCACATCAGGATGATCCAAGCCAAGCTGCTTTTCCCTGATTTCCAGCGACAGCCGACACAATGGTTCCGCTTCAACATACTTGCCTTGATCTCGCAGCATTGACGAAAGATTGCTTAAATCAGTTGCCACCTCTGGATGTTCAGCTCCATATGCTCTTTCATCAATTTCAAATGCTCGACGATATAAAGGCTCAGCTTCGACATACTTGCTTTGAGCTTGCAGCAACGCCCCCAGATTGTTCAGACTCGTCGCAACAAACGGATGATCCAAGCCAAGCTGCTTTTCATATATCTCCAACGCACGACGATACAACGGCTCCGCTTCGACATACTTGCCTTGAATTTTGAACAATAGCCCAAGATCGTTCAAGCTCAAGGCTAACTCAGAATGAACTGAGCCAAGCTGCGTTTCCTTGATCTCCAACGCACGCTTTATCCAAAGCCCCGACTCTGCATAAGCAGCTCTTCCAAGGCAAAATTTACCCATGCGATTCAGCAACAACGCTTGAGCTTCCCAAATAGCATCATAGTCATGGCTTGCATCTTCGAGCAGTGCAATTGCATGGGGCAAGAGTTGCTCGCATTCTGGCCAGCACGAAGGTTCGCGATAACCCTTTTGTGGAAACTGCTCACTCAAAGCTACCACCATCGACATTCTACATCCAGAAAAATCATCGTCGCTCAACCTTTCGTTAACAACCGATTGCACCAGCCGATGAACAGTGACAAACTTTTCATCGAGCGTAATCAAAGAATATGAACGCAACACATCATAAGCTTCATCAATCACGAATTCATCGACAGATTGTTCTTCGCTCTCACCTTTTGCATAAATCTCCAGCGCCCTATCGAGAAGCTTCCGGGGAATGGCATCAGGCGCAACGATGCTGCATAGAGAAAGCAGCTCTTCTGCCAGCGGAACTTTGCTTATCACCTCGAAAGCGAGACTCCACGTTGTCGCAACGGTTTCTTTATATCCATCAGGCGCTTTTTCCCGCTTCCAGAGTTCCGCTCTCCGGGTGTTGAAAAGCGTCAGATAATCCGCAAAACTCTTCTTTTTATTGTCGCAATAAGCCGCCGCCTGTTCGAGCGCGAGCGGCAAGTCGCCGAGCGCTTCGGCGAGGGCGTTTGCTCCCGCTTCATCCGCCCGCCCGGTTCGCTTCAGAAGAAACGCGACCGACTCGCTCCGCTCCCACACCTCGACCGGCAACGGCGTGACGACGCTTTTCCAGTCGGGATTCCGGGAGGTGATCAGCACGTGGCCGCTGGCCGAGCGAGGTAGATAACTCCTGATGCTGTCGGCATCACTGGCGTTGTCGAAAATCAAGAGCCAATTGCTGTTGCGCTCCAGCCACCTCGTGACCGCCTGAACGACCAGCGCCTGCCTGGCCTCCTCCTTCTCCGGTAAATCCAGCTCCAGAGCCAGCGCCGCAAAATCGCTCGCCAGCGTCGAAGGCTCCTCCGAGCGAATCCACCAGATCACCTCGTACGCCGCGCTGTGCCGATACGCATACTCGATAGCAAGCTGCGTCTTGCCAATCCCGCCCAGCCCATGCAACGCCTGCTGCGTCAGGGCGGTGTTGCGCTCCTTCAGCATCGATTCACGTAGAGTGCTCAACACCTTCTCCCTGCCGGAAAAGTTCGGATTACGATGCGGCAGGTTGTGATGATCGGGCAATGTGCCGGGAAAGCGAGGCCTTTTCTTCGCCCGGTTGAGATTGTACGCCGGTTTGGTCGCAGGCTTGAAACGCTTGTCAGTGCTGACACCATTCAGCAGCGCAACTTCCGCCTGCTCCTCGTCAAGACCGACCAACGAGATATTAGCCAGCCGCTTCATCACCCCATCGATCTCGTGCGGACACACGATCACCGGAATCAGCAATCCCTTCTCGCCCGTCGGATCGCTGTGCACCGCCGTTTCCCATTCAAGCCTCGTAAAGTCTGAGGTAAAGTAATCCGGCGAAACAACCGCGACGGTGCGGGAGCACTCCTTCGCAGCCTGATCGATATTGCCGATCACGCTTCTCCCCGCCTGCCGGAAATCCCACGCCTGAAACACGACGCCGTACCCGGCATCTTCAAGAACCCAGGCTATCCACGACGCGATCTGTTCATCAGCGCCGGTGTAGCTGATGAAAAAATCTTTCTTTGCTTTATCCGCAGAATCCATGCGATTGACAGAATGGGGTTGCGCATACAGACTCACACTTTTCAGAAGATAGCCATTAGCGTAAAAAATTACAGAAGAAAGTGGACGTTATGGACAATGTGGACGGAGGGAATGTGCTGAGCGCAAACCTTCCGATGGCAGCTCAGCCGTCGTTCTGCTTGTCGCTGAGGGAGACAAGATAGCGGTGGGTGTAGAGTTTGTCGATCTTCGAGAGTTCTCGCATCAGCTCGAAAGAGACGACCGGAATGCCGTAGTGCTGCCGAATCCGGCCAATCATCGAAAGCCACAACTGCGTCGTCATTTCGGCATCGGCCAGTGCGCGGTGATACTTGCCGACCTGCTCGATGCCCACGTGAGACACCAGCGTCTGGAGCTTGTGGTTTGGCGAATCCTGATAGATGCGTCTTGAAACGAGCAGCGAGCAGCAACAGTCGCCCTCATAGGTACGGCTCGTGCGTTTCAGCTCGAAATCGAGAAAACGGCGGTCGAACGCCGCATTGTGCGCGACGATATTATGCCCCTTGATGAAGGCGGCAAACTCGGCCATCACCTCTTCGCAACGCGGCTGACCTTTGAGCATGTCGTTGGTAATGCCGGTATAACGCTCGATAAACGAACTGATCCGAAAGCCGGGATTCATCAGCCGCTGGAAACGCCCGGCAATGTCGCCGCCCTCCACGAGCACCGCGCCGATCTCGATCGCCCGATCTCCATGCTCCGGCGAGAGCCCCGTCGTCTCGAAATCCAGAACCACCACCGTATCCGCCGCCTTCCCCTGCATTGAACTCATACGTTTGATATTTCAACTGCAAATGGCCGACTCCCGATGGCCCGCCCCTGCAATCGCTGACTGAAACTGCATATACAATGTCGCCAAAAACGATGGAGACAACAAACCGGATTCTGTGGCGATCCCGCATCCAACCAACGGATCAGCCCCTTCATTATCCATTATCAATTGTCAATTATCCATTATCAACTCGTACCTCAATAATATCCTCCCAGCTCGTCGTGTAGTGCGGGGAGAGCTTTTCCTGGCGCTGTTTCCAGCCGGTGTTGGTGTCGGCGGCGATTCGTAGCGTGCCCTGGCCGTAGCGGGAGTTGACGGCGTCGAGGGCCTGCATGAGCTTCGAGGATGTTTCCTGCACTTGCAGCGGCTCCGGCTCGAAGAGCGACGCCTGGCGCAGTTCAGCGGCGGCGACGGGAGCGAGGCCGCCGAGGATCACTCCGGCTTTTTTGTAGGGCAGGCCGGGCTTGAAAATATCGCCAAGCACGGCCTCGGCGGCGCGTACGATGACGAGGGTGTCCTGCGTGGCCAGCGGCAGCGAGGCCGTGCGAGTACCGTAGTAGCGCAGATGCTTCTCCTCGAACGGGCTGGTGCAGATGAAGACCGTGACGAGCGCAGCCAGCTCTCCTTCGCCGCGCAGCTTCAGTGCGCATTTGGTGGCGAAGTGCGCCACCGCCTGGCCAAGCGCAGCCTCGTCCGTGACGGCGCTGCCGAAGGAGCGCGAGGTGCAGATGCTCTGCTTCGCCGGGCGCACCAGTTCGAGCGGCAGGCAGGAGTTGCCGTTCAGCTCCGCTTGCACCCGCGCCCCGGTGATGTGCAGGTGGCGGCGCACCCACGCGGGCGGCGCGTCGGCCAGGTCGAGCGCCGTCCGTACGCCGTTGAGATTGAGAAACTCCGTGTGTCGCCGCCCGATGCCCCAGACATCGCCCACCTCCATCGACGCCATCGCCCGGCGAGCCGCCTCCTGGTCGGGCAGGATGCAGACCCCTTCATACACAAGATTTTTCTTTGCCATGCGATTGGCGAGCTTGGCGAGCGTCTTGGTCGGCGCGAGGCCGATGCTGACCGGAATGCCAGTGTCGCGGCGGACTATGCACCGTATAGATCGCACATAGGTTTCGAGGCCGATCCGCTCGAACCCCGTCATGTCGAGAAACGCCTCGTCGATTGAATAGACCTCCATCGACGGCGCAAGCGCGGCCAGCGTGTTCATCACCCGCGACGACATGTCGCCATAGAGCGCGAAGTTTGCCGAATAGAGCGCCACCCGGTGCTCTTCGAGCGTCTTGCGGAACTTGAACGCCGGGCCGCCCATCGGCAGGCCGAGCGCCTTGGCCTCGTTGGAGCGGGCGATAAAGCAGCCGTCGTTGTTGGAAAGCACCACCACCGGCCGCCCATTCAGCCCCGGATTGAACACCCGCTCACAGGAGACATAGAAGTTATTGCAGTCAACCAGAGCGAACATGATGGTGGTTTTTTACAAGGAGAGCAAGAAGTTCAGGGACAAAAAGGACTACAGGGACGCAAAGGACAAAGACAGAATACCGGACACCGCTAATTCCACATTATCAATTATCCATTATCCATTATCAATTCATCTTGCCTTGTGGATCACGTAAGTCACAATGCCCCAAATCTGGAACTCGCTCTCTTCGGCGATGCGGATGGGCTTGAACTCTCTGTTGGCGGGCAAGAGGCAGAGGCCCTCCGCGCCGCTGGAGATGCGCTTGACGGTGAATTCGCCGTCGAGGAAGCAGACCGCGATATCGCCATCTTTGGGTTCGAGCGACTTGTCGATGACGAGAATGTCCCCCTCCTCGATGCCCGCGTCGATCATCGAGGAGCCTTTGACCCGCCCGTAAAAGGTGGCGTTGGGGTGTTTGACGAGGGCGCGGTTCAGGTCGAGCTTGAGCTCGATGTGGTCTTCGGCGGGCGACGGAAATCCCGCGGACATGTAGGTCGAAGCCATCGGCAGTTCGAGCTTCGTCGTGAGGTCAGCCGTATAGAAATCGATACGGGGCGTGTTGCAGATTCGGATCAGTTTCATGGAGTAGTGCGTTCAGGCAATTCAGGCTTTCGTGGAAAGATAGGAAAAACAGCGCTCAAGCGCCGCATGAAACCGGTTGCATGACCTCCGCGCTTTTTGTATGCTTTACATAGAGGCGACTTGTCAATCATCACGACCATGTGCGGACGATTCGGATTTTTCGAGTTGAGCTACTTCATCAAGCAGCTCCGGCAGCTCGAACTGCCCTTCGATGAAGCGCCGGGCTTCGGCTACCGGCAGAGCTGGAACATCGCGCCCGGCAGCGAGGTCGTGGCGCTCTTCGGCGATCATGGCCGCTGCCGACTCGGCATGGCCCGCTGGGGACTGATTCCGCACTGGTCGAAGGAGATGCCGAAAAACCGCCCGATCAACGCCCGCGCCGAGAGCCTCGCCATCAAACCCTTTTTCCGTCACATGCTGAACCGGCGGCACTGCATCATTCCGGCGAGCGGCTTCTACGAGTGGAAACCCGCCGAACAGAAACGCAAGGAGCCGTGGTACATCCATCGCCGCGACGACCGCCCGATGGCTCTTGCCGGGCTGTGGGACGAGTGGCAGCCGCCCGGCCTGCCGTCGCTGCCGCTCTGCACCTGCACGATCATCACCACCGGCGCGAACCGCGAGATGAAGCCGGTGCACGACCGGATGCCGGTCATCCTCGAAGAGGCCGAGTGGGCCGCCTGGCTCGACTCCTCGAACCTCGACGCAACGCGCCTGCTCGATCCCGCTGATGAGAAAGTGCTCGACCTCTGGCCGGTTTCGACGAGGGTGAACAATCCCCGCAACGACGACCCGCACTGCATCGAACAGTTCGACATCACGGGCTGAACGATTGCTGGTTGCCGGTCACTCATCATCCGGTTTCAAGGGCGATTCCGACCGGTCGCCGTTTTTCAGTCATGAAAAATCGCCATTACATAACTGGATGATTATGGATCGATTATTATATTCCCCGTTAAGTCATGATCCGATTCATCAATAAATAATCGACTCGAACCGCCATGAAACCCACTGCCGGGATCGTCCTTTTCAGCCTCCTGTTCCTCGGCGCCTGCGCCCAAGAGCCAGAGCCGCAGACCGAAGCTCCGCAACAGGAAACGACCGCCCATCAGGAATCAGCCGAAAACGAAGGAAGTTCCGCCGCAACGAGAGGGTCGGAGGACACCAACCTCTCCGATCCGCAGGTCGCTGCCGGTGAAGAGGTCTATGAAGCGAACTGCGCTGGCTGCCACGACAGCGGCACGGGCGGCGCGCCAAGGCCGGGCAAGAAGGAGGAGTGGGTGCCCCTGATCGCTCAGGGCATGGATGTCATGATAAAACGTTCGGTCGAAGGATTTGTCGGAAAGAACGGAACCATGCCGCCCAAGGGTGGCAATGCCGAGCTGACCGAGACCGAAGTCTCCAACGCGGTCAAATACATGGTGTTCAAATCCCGCTGAAAAGCGGCAACTGAAATTTCGCGACACGGAGGCGTCCGGTCAACGTCGCCCCCGCTGCATTCGTACGCAACACTACGGCACGCGATGGATCAGCGCCGAGCCGTGCTGCACCGTGCGTGCGTAATGCACCGCCGGTTTGCCGAAGAGCATCGCATAGCCGAACAGGTGATCATCGGGAATACCGAGGCTCCGGCGAATCTCGGGCAGCATCTCGTCGATGGCCCATGCCGCGATGCCGTTCCAGAGCGTGCCGACGCCGCAAGTCTGCGCGTACAGCTCGAAGCTGGCGAGCGCGATCATGCAATCCTCCTTTGGCGACGAGAGGCTTTTTGGAGCCGACGCGATCAGCAGATGCGGCGCATCCCGGAAAATGAGATCGATGCGAAGCTTCTCCCATATCTTCACGAACTTCGCGTAGTAAGCCTTTGAGGCGGGCAACGCTCCCTCCCTGTCGAGACGAATCAGCCCCGCCATCACCTCGTCGCGCAGTCGGGCGACCTTTTCGCGCTCATCGAGCACGGTGAAGCGCACCTGTCGCGAATTCACGCCTGTCGGCGCGTGCCAGGCCACGTCGAGCAGCTTCTGCATCAGCGCGGGATCGAGATTCTCCGGCTTGTAACGCCGCACCGAGCGCCGCCCCTTGATGAGCGTTTCAAGCTGCACGGGATCTGGATAACCACCCTTCAGCGGCAAGCTCTCCTCCGGCCTGTAGCCGAGAATCGAAATCGCCCCCGCCGGACAGATGGCCAGGCAGTGCTCGCACCGGAGGCACGCCGGTTCCTTTTCGGGCGCGATGGCCGGAAACCCCTCGCCATCCATCACGATGATGCGCGACGGGCAGTCCCCGACGCACTGGCCGCACTGCGTGCACTTCTCGCTGTCAACTCTGAAATCGATCATCACTCCCTTAATTTTGTTTTGTCACTCCGCCTGAGACCGTGACGGAAACCGCCTGAAGCGGCTCTCGGAAAATGATAAAAGTCAAAGTTTTGTAAAAACGAATTTTTTCTTACCTTAGGTTCGCTTTGGTGAAGTGGCCGAGTGGCTAGGCAGAGGTCTGCAAAACCTCGTACAGCGGTTCGAATCCGCTCTTCACCTCCAGATGCCACCGCACACGCACAAAAACCCCTGCACCATCAGGGGTTTTTTGTTTTCCGGGGCTTCAGACGCACACCCGATCACTTCTGATTACGCAAGCCGGAAAAATTGAACCCCTTCGAGGTAGTCGCCTGGAAGGGGTTCGAAAGTATATCTATAAAATGTGTTGAAACTTGCCGCTTGCTCAATCAGTACTCTCCATCCTCTGTTTTCTCTTCCATCCCGCAGCAAGCACGCCGCCTATCCCAAGCAAAGCGACCGTGTTTGGCTCAGGAACGGGAACCCCCGGAGGGTCATTGTAATAGAGTGACATCACCTGCTGCGTTTGCGTCGCCCAGCCGGTCGAGCCGGTAAAACCGATCGATGCCGCCGGTGCGTCGATAACCGACTGCAAATTGCCGATGTTATACGAAAGCATGGCCGAACCGGGTTTCGAGTTTGTCTGGCTGACACTTACCGATAAAAGGTTGCCATCGTAATCGACCCAGGCATACCACGGTCCGTGGTTATTGAACTCCGGCGAGATGTTGTACGTCGCCTGGCTGACCATGGAGCCATTGACATCGATGCCGATATGATTGTTGCTCGGGTCACCGATTTCGCCATTATACCAGTTATCGAACTCTATGCCGACGCTTTTTGGAATACCGGTATACGACCCGCCATCTGTAGTGATCGTCCCGTAACCCAAACCGCCGCCATTACCTCCGGAGGTCGAGCTGCCGGGATTTTTGATGACGAACACGATGCCGTCCGCGCTGCCGTGACCGGAGTAGGTGCCGGTATACTGAAAACTGAAATTCGCGTTGAAAGTAACAATTCCAACCGGCGAGGTGCTGTAAGCCGAACCGATCTGGTAGGTTGGATCGCTCCGGTTGTTATCGGTGAGCTGCAAGACTCCGTCGGGAAGTTTTGTGGCCGATGAACCGGGCGTAGGAGCAATATCGTCGAGCGTGATAGTATTCAGTACGGGTAGTGCATGGGCCTGACTGTTTATGCCTAAGCATCCAAGCATAAACAGAGTAGCAAGTAACTGCTTTTTCATGGCTGTCTGTATTTTTGAATCTGATGATTGTATGAATAACAGTTACTATATACATATTTTATGAATAATAATAAGCATGTTACATGTATACTATATGCGTCCGTCAATAACACGCACCTCGCCAATGCCCCACTCAAAAAAGGAAGGAGGACGACATATTGATGTAATTATTAACCAGAAGCGACCTCGCTCGTGATCGAGTTCGAGGTGATATGGGAGGGATTTTATCTGGTATCGACAGGATAAATACGGCGGAAAGAATGACAGGGTTGCCTCTTCTCCGTTACCATGAGTCCAGATAATGAGGCTTGATACTTATTCAGCGCTGCATGTTTTTTATGTATTAACTATTGTATAAATGGATGATTAGCAACCTTGAACGTGTTGATTTTACCCGACCCTTTCGGCTGTCTTGAAGCCTTGAGGTCGAGTTGACTCACGCCTTCGGCATTGAAATTCGGCATCTTGACGTAAACGCTGACGCGCCTCTTATGATGCGGTCGGATCCAGGCGATACACATCATATATATATAACATCGCCTCAAAACGCGCCTCTGAAATTTTTTTTCAGGTTCTGAAAAAAAATCTTGAGACACAGCGCCACGAGGAGACTCCCGATGGGCTGAACTGCGTCCTTCTATCGCAGAATATGGCCTCATGAGCCAAGCCTCATTATATATCGTCCCCTGACAAAACAGCTCGGTTACTCGGGAGAATCTGGCGATCTACGGCAGAAGCTGAAGCGCACCTCGCAGCTTTCCGGAGCGTTGCCCTGAACCAGAAAAGCAGACTGACGATTATATATTATTCATATATCGCATAGGAGCGACAGTTCAGCCCATCTGAGTGCCATGGATTTATCACTGCTTAGGCGAAATGGTTGATAACGGAGGCATCGCCATAAAAATCGATCGATTGATGCTCTTCAACGCGATGCTCGCGTTCATTTTCGAACTCCGTTACCTTAGCTTTTCAGCGCAGGGACTGGCGGTTCCTGGCCTTTCAACCAATCTGACCGGACTCTATATGACACGCTTTTTCGGCTCTGCCCTGACGGCAATCGGCTGCGTGTGCTTTTCGAAAGGCAACGGGAACCCGCAACGCTCAAAGGTCTCAGCGCTGCCTGGTATATTCTCGGCCTGATCGTGTCGGTTTTTGCCCAATTGACCGGAGCGCCGAATATGCTCTGCCGGGGCATCGTGCTGGTTTACCTGCCACAAGCTGCGCCTGTTTCATGTTTGAACGGCATATACGGTTGCGGAGTTCTCATATACAATTTCCTGTATAGCCCGAAGGGGCGCACATAACGCAAAAGGGCCATCCCGTCAATTCGGAACAGCCCTTGTTTGCTTGCTGACTCTCCTTTGTGAGAGCGCCTTTACGCTATGATATTCTCCCCTAAGCTCTCACCCCGCCAGAAACCTCAGCGCCAGATAGCTCAGCATCCCCATGCCGGTTTCGAGTGCTTGCTCGTCGGGGTCGAAGGTTGGCGAGTGCAGGAGATTGCCCGGCGCGGATCCTTCGAGGCCTGTGCCAAGCTGCCAGAAGCTGCCGGGGCACTCGCGCAGGTAGTAGGCGAAATCCTCGGCGGTCATGAGCGGCTCCGATTTGTGCACCTTGTCGTCGCCGAGATACTCCTTGCCTGCCTCCCAGGCGATGTCGGTCATGGCCGGATCGTTGTAGAGCACCGGATAGCCGGTCACGATCTCCACCTCAGCCTCGCAATCGAACGCGGCGGCGACCTGTTTGACTGTCCTGTCGAACTTCTCATGCAGGAGTGCGCGAAGCTCTTCGTTCATGGTGCGCATGGTGCCCATCATCGTCACCTTGCCGGGAATGATGTTGGTGGCGTGGCCGCCGTTGATCGAGGCGATGGAGAGCACCGCCGATTCGTGCGGCGGGGCGACGCGGCTGACCAGATGCTGCAACGCCGTGATGATGTGCGCCGAGGCGAGAATCGGGTCGCGAGTCTTGTGCGGCGCGGAGGCGTGGCCGCCCTGGCCGTGAATCGTGATGTAGAGTTCGTCGGCGGCAGCCATGAAGCTCCCCTTGCACATGGCGATGCTGCCGCTCCTGACGCTGGGAAAACAGTGCTGCGCGAAGATGGCCGACGGTTTGTACATTTTCAGCAATCCTGCCTCGATCAATGGTCTGGCTCCACCGGGCGCTTTCTCCTCAGCGGGCTGGAAAATCAGGAGTACGTCGCCTTTCAGCGCATCCTTCATGCCGCTCAACACGGTCGCCGCGCCGAGCAGCATCGCCGAGTGCATGTCGTGACCGCAGGCGTGCATGCAGCGCTCGACCATCGAGCAGAAATCGTGCCTGTTCTCCTCCTGTAGCGGCAGCGCATCGATGTCCGCCCGCAACGCCACCGTGCGCCGCTCGCCGGACACCGCGCCCTCGCCACGCAAGAGCGCAACCACGCCGGTCTCCATGAGCGGCGGCTCGGCCTCGATGCCAAGCCCTGCGAGATACTCTTTGATGAATGCGGTAGTCTGGAACTCCTGACAGGAGAGTTCGGGATGCTGGTGCAGATGTCGCCGCAGCGCCGTTACTTCGGGATAAATCCTGTGTGCAGCCTCCCTGACCCTGGCTGCGATGGTACTGAAATCTTCATCCTTCATAAACCGTCTCTTTCGTTATGGCCAGTCGGCACTCAACCGGCATTTACATATCCATATAGTGAATGAATTCGAGCGCTTTTTCCCGAAGCTCGTCGTAACCGGCATTGGGAAACGAGGAGTGATAGCGGATCAGGTAGCCGTAATTCTCCAGATTCCTGACAAGGCGGAAAAAGTCGTGCGTGGCAAGCCGGAAAAAGATGATGCGTCCCTCGCCCGCCACGCCCGTCGGCCATGAGGTGAAGCTGAGTATCGAGGCGTCGTTCTTTTCGATGGTCTCGATGATCTCCGAGAGCTTCGCGCCGGTTGGCGGCACCTCGATTTCGATGGTCGAACCGCCCTCGCCGGAGTGCATGCGCTCGGCCAGGAATCCAAGGATTCTTTTGATTGAAACCACGCCCGCATACCGGCCATCAGCTTCGGCAAGCGGCACGATGCCGCTTCTGGAGGCCGCCACAGGCAGAAGATTGTCGAACAACTGGTCGTCGGGATGGTATGGCCTCACCTTTACAAGCTGCTCCTCGCCAAGCTTCTCCTTCACCGTCGGCCATCCCTTCCGACCCTTGAGCAGGCCGGAAAGAAACACCATGCCCGCGTACCGGCCGCCTTCGAGCACCGGAGCACAGGCAAACCCCGCATCGGCGAGCTTTTTTGCCACTTCGGCGGTCGAATCACCAAGGGTGAAAGCCGGATAGTCCGCTTCGACCAGAGCTGTGAAAGTCACGGCCATTCAGCAGCAATACTCTATTTTATCGATGCGGCGCTGATGACGCCCCCCCTCGAACTCGGAGGCGAACCAGCTTTCGAGAATCTTCGCGGCGCTCACCTCGTCGTTGAAGCGTGCGCCAAAGGCGAGCACGTTGGCGTCGTTGTGCTGACGCGCCAGCGCGGCGTATTCGGGGTTGCAGACGTTGGCTGCGCGAATCCCCTTCACCTTGTTGGCGGCAATCGAAATGCCGATACCGGTGCCGCACATCAGAATCCCCTGGTCGAAGAGTCCTTTCGCGACTGCTTCGGCAACCTTGTGGCCGTAATCGGGATAATCGACCGAATCCGCGGAGTATGGCCCCATATCTTCGAAATCGTAGCCATGTTTTTCAAGCCAGGAGAGCACGAATTTCTTCAGCTCGACGCCTGCGTGATCGCTTCCAACTGCAATCTTCATAATCCGTTAACTTTGGTTTTGATGTTTTTTTTCCTTCGGAATGAGCGCCGCATGAAGAGCCGCTGGCTGTCGGTCGCCGGGCGTCCGTTCCGCTTTCTGATGAAGGTTCCGTCCGGCTGCATCTCCCACGACTTGCGGTTGTCGCCGAGAATCAGTTCGAGATCGGACTTCACCGATTCGACCAGCCGCTGATCGAGCACGGGAAAGAGCGTCTCGACGCGCTTGTCGAGGTTGCGCGGCATGATGTCCGCGCTGCCGAGGTAGAGGCGCGAGTCGCCGCCATGGTTGAAATAGTAGACCCGGCTGTGTTCGAGAAAGCGCCCGATGACGCTGATAACGCGAATGTTCTCGCTGACGCCCGGCACGCCCGGCTTCAGGCAGCAGATGCCCCGCACGATCAGGTCGATCTTCACCCCGGCCATCGAGGCGCGATAGAGCGCCCGGATGATCTCCTCGTCAACGAGCGCGTTCATCTTCATGACGATGCCACCGCTTCCGTCGCGCTTCTGATGCTCGATTTCATTGCGGATCATCTCCATGAACCACTTCCGGGTGTTCAGCGGCGAGACGATCAGGGAGTGAAATTCGCGATGCTTCGAGTAGCCGGTCAGGGAGTTGAACAGCTCCGAGAGGTCGTCGGCAAGTTGCGGATTGGTCGTCAGATAGCTGTAATCGGTATAGATCCTCGCCGTCACCGTGTTGTAGTTCCCTGTGCCGAGGTGCAGGTAGTGGCGAAGGCCGTCCTGCTCGCGCCGCACGATCATCGTCAGCTTGGCGTGAGTCTTGAGGCCGGGCAGTCCGTAGACCACATGCGCACCCGCATCTTCGAGCGCCCTGGCCCAGATGATGTTGTTCTCCTCGTCGAACCTCGCCTTCAGCTCGACCAGCACGGCCACCTGCTTGCGCTGCTCGGCGGCGAACATCAGCGCCTTGACCACCGGCGAGTTGCTGCCGACGCGGTAGAGCGTCTGCTTGATGGAGAGCACCTCGGGATCGCGAGCCGCCTGCCAGATGAGATCGACCACCGGATTGAAGGAGTCGTAGGGATGGTGCAGCAGCACGTCGCCCGCACGAATGAGCGCGAACATGTCCGGCAGATGCTTGCCATCCATCGGATTGTTCGGCACGAAGGGTTCATCCTTCAGATCGGGCCGGTCGATGCCGAGCAGCTCCATCAACGCGCTCATGCCAAGCACGCCGCCAATCTCGTAGACGTTTCGCTCGTAGGTTTCGAGATTCTGCACGAGAAGCGTCCTGATGGAAGGAGGCATGTCGGGATTGATATCGAGCCGGATCACCTTTCCGTACCGGCGCGAGCGAACCCCCTGCTCGATGCTTTCGAGCAGATCGCCCGCCTCGTCCTCCTCGATCTCGATGTCCGCATCGCGAATGATCCGAAAAGAGTGACACTGCAGGATACGCATCCTCGGGAAAAGCTGATCCAGATTGTGCTCCAGAAGATCTTCGAGCCACAGAAGCCGTATCCGTTCGTCGCCGAAGCCAAGCCCCTCGATCTGGTCGAGCCTGACGATTCTCGACAGAATAGCGGGCACCTTGACGCGGGCGAACCTGATCGATCCGTTCTCCTGGTCTTCGAGTTCGATGGCCAGATTCAGGGAGAGATTGGACATGAAGGGAAATGGATGGCCCGTATCGAACGCGAGCGGCGTCAGCACCGGAAAAATCTCCTTTCTGAAGTAGTCGCTGAGCACTCGCTGCTGTTTGTCCGAAAGCGAAGAGGTACGGACGAACTCGATCCCCCGCTTTCTGAGCGCCGGAATAATCTCATCGTAGAAACAGGCGTTGCGCTGGCGAACCTGCCCGATGACGCGCTCGCGAATCCGCTCGACCGTTTCGGCAGGCGTGAGACCATCGACCGAACGCTCGTTGATGCCCGCGGCGCACTGATCGTCGAGACCCGCAACGCGGATCATGAAGAACTCGTCGAGATTGGAGCTGAAAATCGAGATGAACTTGATGCGCTCCAGCAAGGGATGGGCGGCGGAGTCGAGCGCCTCTTCGAGCACGCGCTGATTGAAATCGAGCCAGCTCAACTCACGGTTCACGAAAAGCGACGGATCGCGCAGATCCGGCTCGACCACCGTCGCGCCTGCGGCCAATGTCCCGTTTTCTGAGTTCCTCATCTGCTGTTCTGCTGGCAATTGATGATTTCATTCTCCGTCAACACCATGTCGAGCGGTTCGTCCCAGGGATCGCCCGGCACCAACGTCACCTCCTGAAAGCTGAAGGCGAGGCCTATCTTCACCGGACGGACGCCACGCTCCGACAGACGGCTGAAAAAGCGGTCATACCACCCCTTTCCAAAACCGATGCGTCCCCCCTTCCGGTCGAACCCCGCAAGCGGCACGAACACCACGTCGAAGCACTCCTCTCCGCAAAGTGCGAGCGGATCGGGAGTGGCCGGAGCCGATGGCGAAACCGTGAACTGCTGGCCAGGATGGTAGTGCGCCGCCTTCATGCAACCATCTTTAATATAAGGCATATACACCGCTTTCCCGTCGAGCTCGAGCATTTCGAGAAGTTCGAGCGTTCTCGCCTCCCGGTCATGCTCCATCGAAACATAGCAGTGAATTCTCGCCGCGTCACGTAAAAGCGGCAACGATGCAGCCTTCGCCTGAATCGTGTTGCTCTCCGCCAGCCACTGCTCCCTCGTCAGCGCCCTGCGTCTCGCGAGCAGCTTTTTGCGCAAATCCGCCTTGCTCTCCATCACCGATTCCATGCCGGAACAATCCTTTCGCTCTTGCCTGCCATCTCGCCCGACAAGGAGCAAGCAGCAAGCGGTTCAGTTGCGTTAACAACTTGCAAGATAATAAATCTGAACGCGATAACGCATGACGCAAGCATTTCTCGCGCCGCCGCTTCCGTGCGCCAGCAAACCTGCACGCGACCGGCGCGACCGGCGAGCAGTATCAGCATCGCCGTGCATTCATTTATGTGAAATGAGCGAGGATTGTATTACATTAGAAAAAATATGCTGCCCATCTCCCGTTTGGGAGATCGCGTACGCACTTCAGATTTTGCATTTTTTTTCAACCCATAAATACTGACCATTATGGCAAACGAATCAGGAAACATCGGCGTCTTTGGCGATCTCTTCACCGCAGTGGGCGATCTTGCCCAGCAGGCTGTAGACATGGCCGGAAGCGCCGTCAAAACCGCAACAGACACGGTTCAGCCGGTTACCAACGCCTGTGTGCAGCTCTGCACCACCGGCATCAATTCGGCCACCCAGCTCGTCGAAGGCGTGACCAAGAGCATCACCTCGGCCCTCGCCCCGAAGCAGTAACCTGCTCACGCGGTTTTCGTAACGACGGAGCCGCCAACGAGACAGAGTGAAACAAGAAGCCCTTTACGCCACATGGTTGTAAAGGGCTTCCGTATTTCGGGAGCATCGCGAATACCGAATCGGCACTTCACGACGGCAAACATGAACGGCTCGTTTCGAGCGATTTCAGCGATGCGACGAGCCGACTCAACTCACGATTATAGATTTCGTTTTCGTGCTCCCAGCCGTAAAACGACGGGATGACATTTTTCCGCAGCTCCCTGCCAAGATTCCGCCCGCTTTCCAGATCGTTCAACTCCCACTCGTCGAGCTTGCACTGCCGCAGCAGGCTGACCGCAAACAGCTGCCGCTGCCCCTCCCTTCCCTCACGCTGCATCGCTTTGAGCACCATGGTTTTCAGCCACTCCTCCGTCATGCTGGTATCGGAAACTATCAGCAGCATCTTTTCACAGCACTGATTGGTGCGGTCGATATGCTGATCGAGGTAGTGATTCATTTTGAGGGTGTCCGGGCAAAGCCAGCATCTGATTCCCTGCTTCTGCAAATCGGCGTAGAGCTGATCGGCAAACTTCCTGTCTTTGGTGCTGTGGCTGATGATGCATGAAAGGTAGTCGATCGGCTTGCCGGACATAGACTTGACATGGTCGATCATGCTCTCAGGCACACCGCAGCCGCGCATGAAAATATCGGAGAGCTGCCCCTGCGAGCGGAAAAGCGTACTGAGGCTGATCTCCGACGGCCCCCGGTGAATGATGCTGTCGAGACCTTTGACCTTGCTGAGATCGAGATTCATGAAGCTCGTGTGAAAGGTCTCCGATTCAGCGAGGTTGGCCATGTTCAGCTCCGCGCCTCTGAAATTGGCCATGCAGAGACTTGCGCCACTGAGATTGGCGTCACAAAGGTTCGCGCCGGTGAACTCGACGCCGCAGAGATTGGCCCCCATCATATTCGCGCCATTCAGGTTCGCCATGCTGAAATCAGCGCCGCTCAGATTCGCGCCCTGGAGATTGGTCCACCGGAGCCGGGCATCTCCAAGATGAGCGCCACTCAGGTCAGCTTCGCTCAGGTCGGCCTCGCTCAGGTCGGCTCCGCTCAGATCGGCATCGTGCAGATTGGCAAGATGCAGGTTCACATCCCTCAGATCGGCCTCGCGCAAGTTGGCTTCATGCATGTCCGTTTCGTGCAGATCCGCGCCAAGAAAATCGGCATCATCGAGTTTGGTGTCATGAAAATCGGCATCTCCGGCATTGACCATATTCAGGGCCACGCCGGAAAGATCGGCCCAGCTCAGAACCGCTTCGCGCATATCGCACTCGTTGAGGTTGGCGCAGTTCAGCTTGGACTGCGTGAGAACCGCCCCGTTCAGGCTTGCATGATTGAGGTCGGTCATCGAGAGATTCGCGCCATCGAGATTCGCGCCGCTGATGTCGGCCCTGACCAGCGTCGCGCCGGAGATGTCGGCGTTGGCGAAATCGGTGTTGCGCAAATCCGCGCCCGTGAAGTTCGCTCCGTTGAGTTTGGTTTCCCGAAATATCGCATTGCTGAGGTTGGCTTTGCTGAAATTTGCCGCCTTGAGATTCGCGCCGCTCAAGTCGATGCCTGAAAGATCGGCCTCCCTGAAATCCTGTTTGTTGAACTCCACGGCCTGGGCGGGATGCTCCTTTCGGAACCGATTCCACGCTTCAACCGATCCGTGCAGCAGTTCCAGCGCCTTGGTTGTTTTGGTCTTCTGACTCACGACTCCGGCCTCTGCGTCACGATCTGGCTCTTTTTTGTTCATAGAAATCAGGAATAAAATTTTAACTATGAAGCGAAATCCCTGAAGAAATTGCCTGCGAACTCCTTATGCAATATTCACGCGGTTACGTCAAATACTGTAGTTCATCGACACATGATACGCCAATCCGCCCTGGATTCTCAGATCGGCACTCCATCGACAAGCCGTAATTGCGGCCAGATGCTGAAAATCACTTCTCATGTTAACGCTTCAATGGCATGAAAACGTTTGCAGAACACTTGAAAACCGCCGAGCCGCGTTCGATTTACTGCGTCGGCAAAAACTATCCGGATCACGCCAGGGAGATGGCATCGTGGGAACCGGAGAGGCCCGCGCCTCCGCCTGAAGAGGAGCCGATCATCTTCATGAAACCCGGTACGGCGCTTTCTTTGGACGGTCGCACCTCGATTCCTCGCTTCGAAGTGCGTCCGCTCAGCGCGAGCCTCCATTACGAAGGCGAGCTGGTGCTGCTCGTCGGCGCGGACGCCGACTGCGTGGAGCTTGCCGACGCTCCGGCGTATATCTCCGGTTACGCGGCGGGACTCGACATGACGCTCCGAGACGTGCAGCTTGAAGCCAAAAAGGCCGGAAATCCCTGGCTGAAGTGTAAAGGGTTCCGTAAGAGCGCGCTTGTCTCGGAGTTCATCGCCCCCGACGCTGCCGGGGCGTGGGAGGAGCTTGCCATTTCGCTCCGGCTGAACGGCGAGCGAAAGCAGCGCTCGAAGGTGTCGAAAATGAGCTTTTCACCCGCCTTTCTCGTGCACTATTTATCGTATATTTACGGGCTGCGAGCCGGAGATATGATCTTTACCGGCACTCCGGCGGGCGTCGGAAGCGTGCTGCCCGGAGACCAGCTCGACGTGTCGCTCGAAACCGGAAGCGACGACCGGCAGACCTTGACACTCGTATCGCTCCAGGCGACAGTTTCCTGAACCATTCATCTTTCGACCATGAGCACTCTTTTTCTGAATGCAAGACTCCTGAATCCCGCTGAAAACCTCGATACCGTCGGCTCGATGAGGATCGGCGATGACGGCCTGATTGAAGCGGTCTCGACCGGCGGCGAATCGATTCCGGCGCAGGAGGGGGATAACGTCATCGATCTCGCGGGTAAGGTGCTCGCGCCCGGCCTGTTTGATCTGCACTGCCACTTCCGCGAGCCGGGACAGGAGTACAAGGAGACGCTCGAATCGGGTTCCGCCGCCGCCGTGGCGGGGGGATTCACCGGCGTGGCGCTCATGCCGAACACCAAGCCGGTCATCGACAGCCCGCTCGGCGTCGCCTACATCCGCCACCACAGCGCCGGATTGCCGATCGATCTCGAAGTCATCGGAGCGATGACCGCCGAAAGCCGTGGCGAGGCGCTCGCGCCCTATGGCAAATATGCGTCGTACGGCGTGAAAGCAGTGTCGGACGACGGCACGGCAATTCAGAATACGCAGATCATGCGCCTCGCCATCGAATACGCGGCCAATTTCGACCTGCTCCTGATCCAGCACGGCGAAGACAAGCACCTCACTGCCGGTGGCGTCATGAACGAGGGCGAAGTCTCGGCCATGCTTGGCCTGAAGGGCATTCCCGAAGTGGCCGAACCGATCATGATCGCCCGCGACCTGCAGCTCATCGCCTGGCTGAAAAAGCACAAGCTGAACGGCGCGATTGCCGAGCCGCGCTACCACGTGGCGCACATCAGCACCGCGGCCTCGGTCGATCTGGTGCGCAAAGCCAAAGCCTCCGGGCTGAAAGTAACTTGCGAAGTGACGCCGCACCACTTCACCCTGACGGAACACGATCTCGGCGATGCGGTCGAGAAGGGCAATTTCATCATGAAGCCGCCGCTCGCATCAGTGGAAAACCGGGAAGCGCTCATCGAGGGACTTAGGGACGGCGCGATCGACGCCATCGCCACCGACCACGCGCCCCACGCCAGGCACGAGAAGGAGTGCCCGCCCGACCAGGCGGCGTTCGGCATCATCGGCCTCGAAACCTCGCTCGGCCTGACCATCAGCGAGCTGGTCAACAAAGGGATCATCACGCTGTCACGCGCCATCGAGCTGCTCTCGACCAACCCGCGCCGCATCCTGGGCCTCGAATCGATCCTCTTCCAGGCGGGCAAGAAAGCCAACCTGTGCATTATCGATCCCGACCGCGAGTGGACAGTCAGCGACGCCGATTTCGGCTCGAAGTCACGGAATACGCCGTTTATCGGACGCACGCTCCGAGGCAAAGCGCTCGGCATCTACCACAACGGCAAGCTGACGATGCGCTGACGGACGACTTTTCGTTGAAAGAGCCATCGTGTCCCACATCGATTTCGATGGCTCTTTCTGGTGCAAGCATCTGACGCAGTGAGAACATTTTATCTTTTTTCTTTACACGCTTTTTGTTACATTCGGTATCATTTTGGATGAATTCGTTGTACAGCGTCAACCTTAAGCATTTTATATTCACGACCTATGGCCAAGAAACAAACGTTCGGCGACAAGCAGAAAAAAGGCACTGTTGATTTCAAGATGGCGAAGCTGGTCTATTCGGTGAAGTCCGAAAAAACCAACGCCTGGAAGTTCGTCGAGAAGAGCGTCCGCATTCCCAACGGCGAGAACGAGATCGACGTCCTGAAAAAAGCGATGGATGGCCAGGGCAAGTAATCCTTGCGCTGCTCCCCTGCTTTTTTACCCGCTGACCTCCTCTCATGAGCGACCGCCAATCTCATTCCCGGGATGAAAACGCCCGGGAGTGGTTCGAAGAGTGGTTCGACCATCCCCTCTATCTCAAAGTATATCATCACCGCGACGCCGAAGAAGCTGACCGCTGCGTACGCACGATTCTCGCGCTGACCGGCATCGATCCGGCGAGACAGCCCGCGCCCTCCGTGCTCGACGTCGCCTGCGGCGCTGGCCGTCATGCGCACGCCTTCGCCCGTGCGGGACTCAGCGTGACCGCCAACGACCTCTCCCCCTTTCTGCTCGACCGCGCCAGGCAGCAGGCAATGGACGAAGGACTCGACATCGAATTCACGCTTCAGGACATGCGCACGATCCGTTTCGACCGCCAGTTTGACCTCGTAGCGCAGCTCTTTTCAAGCTTCGGCTATTTCGAGACCGCCGATGAAGATCGCAGCGTCATCGCTTCCGTCGCCGCCCTGCTCAAGCCAAATGGCTGGTACGTGCTCGACCTGATCAATCCCGAACAGCTCAAGCGCAACTTCGCGCCGCGCACTGAACGCAACGCCGGAACCCTCTCGATCATCGAGGAGCGCACCCTCACCGAACGCCATGTTTCCAAGCGAATCACCCTGCAAGAGGAGAATGGAACGGAGTTTTCGTTTACCGAATCGGTGAGGCTCTATTCGCGAGAAGAAGCTGTCGCGCTACTCGAATCTGGCGGATTGTACGTCGAACGTGTGGTGGGCGATTACGATGGCAATGCGTTCGACATCGCCACCTCGTCGAGAATGATACTGCTCTGCCGCCTCTCAGCTTCGCGTTCCTGAGCCAAAGCTCTTTCCCCTCCAGATCGAAATCATCATCGAAATCGGATTCTCGTGACTATTCCAATCCCGATTCAGAGCACAATCACGTCAGCATCCGTCGCTCGCGATAAAACTCGAAAGTCCGCCGGATGCTCTGCTCGAAGGGTTCGTAGCGCATCCCCAGTTCGCGCTGCGCTTTCGAGGAATCGAAATAGAGAAACCGCGACGCCACGTTGAACATGGTCATGTTGAAAAGCTTTGAAATCTTGTGCCGCTCTTTGCTGAATGTGCTGAATTTGAGGAAAAAACTGATCACGTGCGCCCCCCACATCGGCATCGGCAGCGCTCGCTGATGAACGCCCGTCACCTGCATGATCGTTTGCGTGAGATCCCGGTACGATACATTGTCGCCGCCGACGATATAGCGCTCGCCCTTCCGGCCTTTCTTCATGGCGGTGACAAGGCAATCGACCACGATTTCGACATCCACCACGCAGATCCCGCCCATCGGGTAGAAGGGCATCTTGCGTTTGTAAACGTCCTTGATGATACGTCCGGCGTTGAAATTGATGTCCCCCGCGCCAAATACGAACGCCGGCACCACGATCACGCAGTCCATCCCTTTGCGCACCTCGGCGGCCACGAGCTTCTCAGCGGCGTGTTTGGTACGGGCATATTCGAGATCGATCATGTCGAAATTCCACGGACTCTCTTCGTCGAACTTACGGTTCGGCCCGCTGATCCCCACAGCCGTGATAGAGCTGACGTGCACCACCCGCCTGACCCCGGCCTTGCGGCACGCCTCCAGCACGTGGCTGGTGCCATCGACGTTGATTCGCTGAAGCAGGGGATTTTTGCGGTCGCCCATGTAGGTGATGCCCGCGCAGTGGTAGACCTCTTCAGCCCCTTCGAAAGCGCTGAAAAGCGAAGAGAGATCGGTCACATCGCCGTAAACCAGACTGATGCGGTCAAGGCACTCCTGGAGAGGAGCTAAATCGGAGCTGGCCCTGACAAGCGCATGAACATTTTCTCCGTTTGCGGCAAGTCTGTTGACAAGACGGGACCCGATGAATCCTGTGCCTCCGGTTACGACTATTTTCTTTGTCACAAATGCTGTATGGTATTGAAGAACTGGCGGCTCGCCCGAAGATGCGCACTCTCCAGGGCAACGCCTTTTAAAATAATGGGTTACTCCTGAACCTCGATCTTGCCGTCCAGAATATCCTTGCGGATCGATTCGATGCGCTCGTGCACCGTCTGGTCGATCAGCTTGTCATTGCCGCTGTTCCAGACATAGTCGGTATAGCGCCCTTCGAGACCGAACACCCGCTGCTTGCCGCCCTGGAACTGCCCTTTCATGGCATCCTCGACCGTGGTGAAGACCGCCTTGTCAACCGCCTTGGTCATGCTGGTCAGCACGAATCCCGGCGCGAGGTGGGACTGATCCATATCGGTGCAGATCACGAGTTTTTTCGTCTCCCTCGCGGCCTCGATGACCCCCATGCCGCTCGCGCCGGATGCCTGATAGATGATGTCCGCGCCTTTGCTGTACTGGCCGAGCGCCAGCTCCTTGCCTTTGGCAGGATCGTTGAAGGCGCTGCCGGTCATGCCGATAAAGTTGGTGATGACCTTGATGTCGGGCTTGACAAATTTTGCGCCTTCGCTAAAGCCGCTCTCGAATTTCCTGATGATATTGGAATCCATGCCGCCGATGAAGCCGATGGTGCCGGTTTTCGATTCAAGCGCCGCGATGGCTCCGGCCAGGAACGATCCTTTTTTCTCCTCGAAGACGATGCCGGAGAGATTCGCCGGAATCTCGGCTCCCGGCTGCGGATTGTAGTCGATGCAGGCGAACTTCTTGTCGGGGAATTCACGCGCGATGGACGTGATGTCATCGGTGAAGAGCAGACCGACGCCGATGATCAGCTTCACGTCGGGATCGGCGGCCATCTGCCTCAAGGCCGCCTCGCGGTCGGCCCCCTCGCCCGACGGCTCGATGTAGTCGAACTGAATGCCGAGCTTCTCTTTGGCCTGTTCGAGGCCGTTGTATGCCGAATCGTTGAACGACTTGTCGCCCCGCCCGCCAACGTCGAACACCAGTCCGACCTTGTAAGCTCCTGCTTTGCTTTCAGTTACCGGTTTTTTCCCGGAGCATCCCGTGATGAGCAGCATGAACATCGTCAGAATGGACGACAGCCTGAGCATGGATGGGGTAAATTTCCGGTAAGTCATGACTGTAGCGGGGGTTGATTCGTCAAAAATTTGTGGCCTAATATAATAAAAAAGGCGGCGTTTTCAGAAACGGATGTGTACGACCTGCTTGCCCCCCTCTGCCGAGACGTCATTGTTCAAAGAAGTGGATTTTCTATACTTGAATATGATGAAATAATACCGCAATCAACCACCAAACCGGTCAGCCATGAATCGATCCTGCAAATCGTCAGCAGACGCTCGTCATCGGCAGCGCATCCTTATGCCACGTTTCCGGGTGGCTCTGGTGGCGCATCGCGACCACTCCTTCGTGCGATCTCGCCGAAATTCGCAGCTCCGGCAAGCTCCGCGTGCTGCTCACCCACGACCCGATCACGTTCATCCTTGCCTCGTAAAACGTCAGGCGAGAGCCGCTTGCGTGACGCGCATCGGCTGGCGTCGACGTACGGTGCGAAGCCGGATGTCAGTGAAGACAATGAGGAGAGACACATTTGGATGCTGCAACGGCAAAGTCGCCGTCCTCTACACCCGAAATATCATCGAGGGCTTCGAGCTTTACCGGGCGGTCATCCCGAAATGAGAGACGCCAATCGTTTTCATCTGAAACAGAGCGTATGGCGCGATTTCCTGTAGTAGAACTGACAACCGAACAGAGATGTGACTGTATCATGACGTAGCGTCCCGACTTTAATACGGTCATGCCTTAGACAAGAACAAAAAATCTTTAAACACCAGCAGTGCGTATATATAAATCTTTACTCGACTCGAATCCGTAACTCTATGCAAAATGAGAAGTTTGACACAAAATGACTTTTTTTGCTATTTTTATTGAATTTATTCTGTAACTTTTAAAAATACAATCACTTTTATTAGATTTACGACTAATAACACCATACAACGCACATATACAAACCACTACCCCATGGCTATGTCATTTGAAAATTATGCCTTCTCGCTGTTCATGCATTTTCCACATCCGGTGTTCCTGATCACCCCGGATGGCACGATTCTTGACGCCAATCAGTTTTTTGTCAACAGATTTTCTTCAGCTGACGTAGAAATCCGGGGCAAAAACGTATTTGAGCTGATTTCAAGCGCGTTTCATGACCCCGAACTTGCCGCCAAAAGAAAGGCCATGGCGGATAGCGTTGTTTCAACCGGGCAGCATCTGATTTTCTGTGATGAACATGTTGATGGCATGATATACAGAAATTCCGTGTACCCGGTCAAATCTCCGGATGGTACGGTCACCTGCCTGCTGATTATTGTCCATGACGTCACCGAGCAAGTCGAGGCAGAGCGGCAGGCCCGGCATACCGAACATATCTTCAAAGCGCTTTTTGACGCCGTACCCGGCTCTGTTTTCATCCTCGACGATGAGTGCCTGATGATCAGTTGCAATCGTTATGCCTTCGATTTTTTTGGAGACTGGAAAGGGGAAATCAGAAACAACAATTTCTGCAATCTGGTTTTCAGTGAAGACCGGCCTCTTTTAAAAAAGCTGTTGACCGATCTTATTGAAAACGGTCATGAACAGGCTGAAGAGCTGAGAATGCACACCCATGAAGATCGAAACAGCTTCAACTGGTTCAGCATCCATGCACGAAAGGCCGTCATCGACAATCGGAACTATCTTGTTCTGGTTTGCCTCGATATACATCAAATCAAAACTACCGAATTGCGCCTTTTCGAGTATAAAAAATGGCTGATCAAGGCGATGGAGGCCGGAAACGCCGGAGTCTGGGACTGGAATATCGCTTCAAATACAGGAATGTGGTCAAACAAATTGTGGGAACTCTTTGGCATCGAAAAACTTCCCGAACTCTATCCTACCTTCGAACTATGGGAAAGCGCCATTCATCCCGATGATCGTGAAATAATCGCTGAATCTGTGAAGCGGGCTATTTCTCTTCTGGCTGACCTGAGTATTGAATATCGGGTTCTTCGTCCCGATGGCTCCTGTCGCTGGTTATTTGAATCCGCCAAACCTGTCTATGACAAACACGGCGAGGTTAAACGCTATTGTGGAATAGTGATAGACATCACCGATCAGAAAAAATTTGAAACTGAAATTAGCCTCGTTCGAGAACATTTCGATGTATTACTCGAAAAACTGCACATCGGTTGGTTTCATACAAACCTGAGAGACAACTCCACGATACGAACGATCGAGCACGCCCGAATTTTCGGATATGATAGTCTCGATGCGGATTGGTCTTTTGACAGGTTTCTTGAGCACATTGTTGACGAAGAGCGGGAGAGAGTCAGGGATACTGTAGTCAAATCGATCTCAAACAACAAAGATTTTACCATCGATTTCCACATCAGAAAAGCGAGTGGTGAAATACGCAAGCTGTGGTCGTCTGGCTCCTTCATTTGTGATGATCATGGAAAACCGACTCATATCGTCGGCGTCGTTCAGGACACCACTGATCGGCAGGTGGGAGTATTGGTAGAGGCAGGCACGAAAAATCGCGACAAAATGAGTAGTGGCGCTTGGGGTTAAGCAATCTCTTCCGCCGGGAACGCTGCGGTTTCCCGGCGGCTTCAATTCATCGTTGGTGAGCCGGACTGAGCCGGACGACTAGCGCTTCGGAAGAGGGTTCAGGGTTTCAACTGGTTTTCGCGCTGCGCGAACAGGCTTCTGATGGAAGGCAACATCGAGAGAGCCGCCGATTCGTTGCCCTGCTTGACCGCTTCCGAAAGCTCTTCGATGGCGCGTCCGATGCTCTGGTTGACCATCATATCCCCCTGGCCGGATCCGGCGGACAAAAATCTGGTCTCGCCGCCAAGCCGCAGCACTTTGGTTTTCAGCTCGGGCTTCATGCAGCGGCGACCAATGTTCTCGATGCGGTCAGCCCACTCCGTCGGCCCGGCATTGATGTTCGCTTTTTTCCGTCTGCCGGTCGAAACTTCATCCATGCCGTTCGACACAAAAAGTACGCCGAGGCCGGTCACGGTCAGGAGGCTCGCGATGATCGCGCCGGTTTCCATGCCCTGGAGCTCCAGCACGAGGCCGACAACGGCGGAAAGAAACGCGAACAGCGCAATGCCGGCGCTGATCATGGTTGCAAGATTCCAGCCGACGCGAAATCCCCGGACGACGGCGTAGGAGCCTGCCACGAGGGACAGCGCGAAAAGCGCGACCGGCGCAAGCTGCATCTCGCCACTGACAAGCCTTGCAGAGAAAAACGCGAAAAAGAGACCGAACACCGTCAGCACGACGCCCAACGGCAGCAATACCCAAAGCCAGGATTGTTTCATTCCTCAGTAATTTTTTCGTCACGAAATGTACCACCTTGCGGCGCGAAATGCTTTCCGGGGCGGTTCTCTCATACCCGGAAGCGCCAACAGATAGCCAAGATAAGAAAATCCCCCGCAAAGGCGCGAAATTCTCCCCGCATTTGCGTGACCTCCGTTTTCCGTTCAGCAACGACGATCTTTGCAAAACGCAATCGGTTTCGATCACTTTACGATAGTATATCAAACACTCTTCGCTTCGTTTTCGCCGGATTCCTGACGCTGGACAAACGGCAAGCCAGCCTGAAAAATCACCGTTCTACTGATTTTCGCTGGCTGCGCGACTCAATCATAATTCAAAGAAGCGGCGAAATGAGTTATTTTATTTGCGCAGACATTCGAGCAGGCAATTTGACGAATGCAACCAAAGAGGAGAAAGCATGAAAACTACATCACTGTCGGCGGCATTTACCACGGACAAGGTGGCCGAATCTCGGGATTTTTATCTCCGGCACTTCGGAGCGAAGGTCACGTTCGATTGCGGATGGTACGTGAACCTCGAATTCGGCGATCCGGCTTCGACCTTGCAGTTCATGGCCGCCACGCAGCCGGAGCACCGGTTGAGCAGCAGCGCGGGCCTGATCTACAATTTCGCGGTGGATGACGTGGATGCCGAACACCGGCGCCTGACATCGGAGGGACTCGCGGTGATCGTGCCGCTCGAAGACCATCCCTGGGGCGACCGGGGCTTCGCCGTGCAGGATCCGAACGGCATCACACTATATATCTATAGCGAACGCGAACCGGCGGAAGAGTTCAGGCAATATTACCGGTAGCATCCATCCGGCTGTCGCTTGCCCGACGCGCAACCGATAGCCGGAGCAGAAACTCCCCCGAAAAGGCGCGAAATTTCGCGTCTAGCCGTCGGGCATCGTCAACTCGCCACTCACAGCCCGCGCCGCTGCTGCTCGCCGATCACGTCGCGCATTGTCGTTTCATGAAGATAACTGGCGGCCTTTCGGAGTAAACGTGCTACATTGACTGTCCCGAATTTCGATCAACCATAGTACATGCCATGCCCTTTTCCGCTCTCGGAATCATCGATCACTTGCGCAAAGCCCTCGACGAGGAGGGCTACAAATCTCCAACCCCGATACAGGCCGAAGCCATTCCGGTTATTCTCGACGGCAACGACCTGCTTGCCTGCGCCCAGACCGGCACCGGCAAAACCGCCGCGTTCGCACTTCCCGTGCTGCAACTGCTGCATCAGAGCCATCTGCATGGCGTAAAACGCAAAATCCGGTGCCTCGTGCTCACGCCAACCAGGGAGCTGGCAATCCAGATCGCTGAGAGCTTCACCGCCTATGGCCGCCACACCAGGCTGACAAACACGGTGATTTTCGGCGGCGTCAACCAGAACCCGCAAACCGAAAGGCTTGTGAGAGGCGTCGATATTCTGGTCGCCACGCCAGGCCGCCTGCTCGACCTCATCGGTCAGGGGCACCTGCACTTGCGGGACATCGAATATTTCGTGCTCGACGAAGCCGACCGGATGCTCGACATGGGCTTCATTCACGACATTAAAAAAGTACTGAAGGCTCTGCCGAAAAAGCGTCAATCGCTCTTCTTCTCGGCGACCATGCCGCCCGAAATCGTCAAACTCGCCGCCGCGATTCTGCATAATCCGAAAGAGATCATGGTCACGCCGGTCTCATCGACCGTCGAAATCATCAACCAGCAGATTCTGTTTGTTGACCGCGAAAACAAGAACGGCCTGCTTGCGCACCTGCTTCAGGAGCGTAAAATCGAAAGCGCGCTCGTCTTCACGCGAACCAAGCATGGCGCAGACAAGGTGGCCCGTTTTCTCGCGAAAAACAACATCTCCGCAGAGGCGATTCACGGCAACAAGTCCCAGAACGCCCGCCAGCGAGCACTTGGCAACTTCAAGACGCGCCAGACGCGAGTGCTGGTCGCCACCGACATCGCCGCGAGAGGCATCGACATCGACGAGCTCGAATATGTCATCAACGTCGATCTGCCCAACATCCCGGAAACCTACGTGCATCGCATCGGACGAACAGGGCGGGCCGGAAACCGGGGTGCCGCCTACTCGTTCTGCAACGCCGAGGAGAAACTGTACCTCCTCGACATCGAAAAGCTCATCGCAAAGAAAATCCCGGTCATCGAACACCACCCCTTCCCTCTGCTGAATCTTTCGGAGGAACAGCCGAAGCCCGCTCCGTCGAAGAAAGGAAATGCTGGACATCAGAAGCCAAAACCGAAGCAGGAGCATAAACCCGGCGACTCGCGCTGGAAAAGAAAATGACCGGTGCGATACAAAAGCTGGCCAGATACGCCTCATAAATCGGATTGAAGCGATTCGCGCCGTCACCGAAAAGAATCATGTGCCCTGAACGCGCCATATTGAAAAACATGCCTGTATCCGGGACAAATGCGGTTTTACGAATCACGGTATAGGAGATGCTGGCAGATTCGAGATCATCAACAAAACGTTCGTGGGCACTGATTATTTCGACCTCATCATCTTGCCGGAATTGAACACCGAGATGTAGAAGAACTTCCTGACGCCATGCGCCAGCGCGTCATCAAGAACCGCTTTATTGCCAAAATGACCGACCTGCTCGCCCGTAAGACCATGCTGCGGTTTGTTGAGGCGCATGTAGAAAAACACGTTATCCATTCCCGCCCCAGTTTCTATCATCGAAGCCAGATCAGCCGCATCTCCGATAATAATTTCTTCGACCATATCCAAAACCCCCGGTTCGAAATCAGCTCCTTCTGAAGCGAGTATTTCTCATTTTCTTACCAGCGCCCGCACCGCATAAAACCCTTTCGCGATTGCTTTGACGACATACCTGCCAGGGTATCCCGACGCACCGGCGACGAACACTTTATGCTTTTTCATGATCTGAATCTTTTGAATTGACACTGGATTAAAGCAGAAAAGCGATCTCTCGAAATTTTTTTTCAGATGAAGTTAACGAATCCATCATTGAGCAATCGTCTAAAAATACCTTGAATTATTAAACCCTTTTTTTCAGGATTCCATCTTCTGATCATGCGTCACTAAGCGACATAATTGCCTCAAGGCTCTTACCACAAAGCCTGTTTAACGCTGAGTCGGCATAAAGTTTTCTGCCGAAATCACTTTGTATATAACCTTATTATCGAACGTAATAAAAGACCAGATGCCTTCGATTATCAAAATTATATTATTACTCTTATGAGTATTTAAAATAATATTCTCACTTCTTACCAATAATATATAAATACTTTTTATTAATATTTGTAAGTTTTAATTACAACCATTACTCAAAGCTTTTTTAAATAATTAAACATTTCAATAAAAGCATGATCAACCATAGAAATCACCATTAATTATAAAATTATAATAAATATATTAGTGAATTAAAATTTTATTATCTTACATTAAGAAAATTTAAAAAACACAAATGATCACAATAATGATTGTAAAATTAAAAATATATTTTATAGTTTACAAGATTAATACTATGAATAATCAAATCTAATATACTTATTAGATAAATCTATTTATCTTATTTTATTACAATAACTTAAAATATTCTATTAGACATATTACTTTTAACTGAATATCCTAATTAATGGCATTTATTATGAAAAAATGCAAAACATTATTTAAAAATTTTATCGAAACTGGTAAAAGGCTGAATCTTAAGGGCACACTATTTAGTGGACAGAGTTTTAACTGGAATCAAATACTGCCTTATACGGACTATTTTTCACATATAATTGGAAATACTATCCTTTTATTACGAGATTCTGGTGCCTATTGCATTGAGGTTTTAAGCAGTGCAGAACAGATTGATTGTTTGTCAATAAATGATTATTTATACAACTATTTTTCACTTGATATTGACGAGAAAAAGGTAATCCCATCAGGTTTTAAGATGGAATTTCCGGAGGTATGGCGACTTGTTGAACCTTACCAGTCTGTCAGAGTTATGCGGCAGGAACCATTCGAAGTCATGGTGACCTTCATGTGCGCACAAGGCATTGGAATGCACCTGATACGGCGTCAGGTTTCAATGATTACCGAGAAGTATGGGCAACCGCATGTGCTCGATACGGAAAAAGGAAAGGCGGTTTTCTACGGCTTCCCTACTCCGACAGCTCTGGCTTCAGCCAACCCGAATGAACTGGCTTTATGCACGAACAATAACCGGATCAGAGCGTCTAATATCATTGCAATGGCACGCTCTTTCGAGTCCGGAAAACTGGCATTGGCGTGCGTCGCTTCAGGCGACTGTCCGCTTGAGACTATGCGTGAAACTCTATGCGCTCATAGCGGAATCGGTCTGAAAATCGCGGACTGCATCGCTCTTTTCGGCCTCGGACGCTTTGACGCCTTTCCCATCGACACTCATGTAAAACAGTACCTGTACGAGTGGTTTGGCATCGAAGCCGCCTGCAAAAGTCTGACGGAAAAGAATTACCGTTTCTTGCAGGATGAAGCCAGGAAAATCCTCGGTAATGATTACGCCGGTTACGCAGGCCATATGCTGTTTCACTGCTGGCGAAAGGAGGTAAAAATGATGAAAGCGTTCTGAGCAAAAAGGCGCCGGAGTGTTATTATGGGCGCTCATGGACGAAATGGACATGCATGGTCGGGGTGGACAACATGGACCATGCGGATGATTTAGGCGGGCACGTTGAAACGCTTTGTGGGGTTAGAGTTACAAGAAGTTCTGTGCTGTGATAAAATAATTTCAACTCATTTCAATCATGAAAAAAGTGCTTGTCGCCGGTTCGACCGGTTATATCGGGCGGTATGTCGTTCAGGAGCTCAAGAATCGCGGCTACTGGGTACGCGCTCTGGTGCGCAATCCCGACAAGATCAAGAAACCCGGCCCACATCTCGAACCGGCGCTCGATCATCTGGCCGACGAGTTTTTTATCGGTGACGCCACAAAACCGGAGAGCATTAAGGGCGTCTGTGATGGCGTCGAGCTGGTGTTTTCATCCCTTGGCATGACCCGCCCTGATTTCGTGCATTCGAGCTTCGATGTGGATTACAAGGCGAACCTGAACATCATGCGCGAGGCGCAGAGGGCGAAGGTGAAAAAGTTCGTCTACATCTCGGTGTTCAATGCACAGAAGATGATGGAGATCGAGAACATCAAGGCGCACGAGAAGTTCGTGGATGAGCTTCGGGCCTCGGGGATGGAATATTCGATTGTACGGCCAACGGGGTACTTTTCTGACATGGCGCAGTTCCTGAATATGGCGCGTAACGGTTTCATGTTCTCGCTAGGCGAGGGTGAAACTCGCTCGAATCCCATCCACGGAGCCGATCTGGCCAAGGTATGCGTCGATGCCGCCGAAGGTGACGCGAGGGAGATCGACGCGGGCGGGCCGGAGATTTTCACCTACCGGCAGGTTGCCATGATGGCCGCCGACGTGGTCAACAAGCAGCCGCTCAACATCTCGCTGCCCTTGTGGCTGGCTGACGGCATCGCCGCCGTGACAGGCTTCATCAACCGCGACATACACGACATCGCGCTGTTCGCCACCACGGTCAGCAAGAACGACACCGTAGCGCCGCCATATGGCACCCACCGTCTGCGCGAGTTCTTTGAAGAGATGGCGAAAATAAACGGATAACTTGCGAAAACGCCGTTATTCCCTTCAAGACCATCAATCGGTTCAGGTTCGGTCAGGAATTCCTGACCGTTCCCCCTAACTCCACCCGAAGAATGGAAGTGCGACTGTGCCTATTTCCGATCTGTTTGATCAATTCTTTCATGCCTGTTCGATTCCGTTGAGTTCTGCAGAAAACCATCTACCTCTGCCGCCACAGCCGTCCACTTCGTCAAACGTTCACCGCTAAAAAACCTCCTCGTACGCTGATTATCTGTACTCCATCACTAACAAATATAGATGGCGAGGCTTAGGAATTAATTTCTTCTTTTATACATTAGGTTAGAGCATCGGCAAGGCAAGCGTCTGCTGGTGGTTTCAGGCTTATTATTTAATGTGTACAGATTTATCCCGCCATGGCACAAAGACGTAAAATCACGGCGATTGTCGGCCTCGAGCAGTACAATGCCGGTCTCTGGAAGAGAATCAAGAGCATGCTCGAAAAGGATGCCGATCTCGTTCAGTTGAGTGATGTCGATCTGGAAAAGCAGAATCCCGAGGCGGCGGTAGCCATCCGGGAGGCCGACTGCGTGTTCATGAGCATGATCAACTTCAAGGAGCAGATCGACTGGTTCAAGGAGCAGCTCGACGCAGGTACGAACGAGAAGACCATCTTCATCTTCGAGTCGATGCCCGAGGCGATGGCGCTCACCAAGGTGGGCAGCTACGCCGTCACCGAAGGGAAGTCGGGAATGCCCGACATGGTGAAGAAGATCGCCAAGATGCTGGTCAAGGGGCGCGACGAGGATGCGCTTTACGGCTACATGAAGCTCATGAAGATCATGCGCACCATCCTGCCGCTGGTACCAAACAAGGCAAAGGATTTCAAGAACTGGCTGATGGTATACTCTTACTGGCTCCAGCCGACGCCGGAAAACATCGTCAACATGTTCCGCCTGATCCTGCGCGAATATTTCGGCTCGAACGTCAAGGTCGAGCCGATTGTCGATGTGCCGAACATGGGATTGTACCATCCCGACGCGCAGGAGTATTTCAAGGATGTCAAGAGCTTCAAGGGTTGGGCCAAAAAGCGCGGCGTGAATTACGACAAGACGCAGAAGATCGCCTTGCTCTTCTTCCGCAAGCACCTGTTGCAGGAGAAAACCTATATCGACAATACCATCCGCACGCTCGAAAAACAGGGGGTCAACGTTTTTCCGGCCTTCGTTATGGGCGTCGAGGGGCATGTGCTCGTGCGCGACTGGCTGATGAAGGAGAACATCGACCTGCTGGTCAACATGATGGGCTTCGGTCTCGTTGGTGGTCCGGCAGGATCGACCAAGCCCGGCACGGCCGCCGAGGCGCGGCACGAGATTCTGACCGGCCTCGATGTGCCCTATATCGTATCCCAGCCGTTGCTTATCCAGAATTTCGAGTCGTGGCATGAGCTTGGCGTCTCACCCATGCAGGTGACTTTCACCTACTCGATTCCAGAGATGGATGGCGCGATCTCCCCGGTCGTTCTCGGCGCGTTGCAGGACGGCAAAATCGAGACCGTGCAGGAGCGGCTCGACCGTCTGGCGCTGCTCTCGAAGAAGTGGCTGCGTCTGCGGGCTGCGTCGAACAAGGAGAAGCGTCTCGCCTTCGTCGTTTACGACTATCCTCCGGGCCTCGGCAAGAAGGCCACGGCGGCGCTGCTCGACGTGCCGACCACGTTGTATCGCATCCTGCAACGTCTGAAAAAAGAGGGATATAACGTCGGCACCCTGCCGGAAACTCCCGAAAAGCTCTTCGAGATGCTCGACCGGGCGACCGACTACCAGATCATGCAGAACAAACCGGATGCCATCAAGGTCAACCGCGAAAAGTTCCAGGAGTTGGCCTCGTACCACGAGCGCGAGCGCATCGAGGAGCGGTGGCAATCCTTCCCCGGCGAGATCGTGCCCATTGGCACCGAAGAGGTGTTCCTTGGCGGCATCCGGCTCGGTAATATCTACATTGGCGTGCAGCCCCGCATAGGCGTACAGGGCGACCCGATGCGCCTGATCTTCGACAAGGCCAACACGCCGCACCACCAGTACATCTCGTTCTACCGCTGGATCAGCCGTGAGTTCGACGCGCACGCGCTCGTGCATGTCGGTATGCACGGCTCGGTGGAGTGGATGCCGGGCCTCCAGACCGGCCTGACCGGCGAGTGCTGGCCCGATGCGCTGCTCGGCGAGGTGCCGCATTTCTATATCTATCCGGTCAACAATCCGAGCGAATCGACCATCGCCAAACGCCGCGGCCTGGCCACGATGGTGTCGCACGTGGTGCCGCCGCTGGCCCGCGCCGGTCTCTACAAGGAGCTGCCCGCGCTGAAGGATCTGCTGACCGACTACCGCGAGCGCAACCACGCGCAGGGCGAGGATGTCGATTCGGTGCAGGATGCGATCATGAGCAAGGCGGAGCTGCTCAACCTGACCGACGACTGCCCGCGCAAGCCAGGCGAGTCCTTCAGCGACTTCGTCAGCCGCCTCTATATCTATATAGTCGAGCTTGAGAACCGGCTCATCTCCAACTCGCTGCACGTGTTCGGCGAGGCCGGTCCGCAGGAGTCGCAGGTCATCACCATCACCGAGACCGTCAAGAACCGTGGCGAGAATGGCCGTACGCTGCCCTTCATCCTGCTCTCCAGTTCGAACAAAAACGGCCACTTCGACAGCTACGAGGAGATTTCAAGCCTGTCGCGCAAGGGCGATGACGAGGCGATTCGCATCAGGGAGTGGGCCGAAAACGCCTGCCGCGAGTTCGTGAAGCAGACGATGTTCGACCACAAGAATCCTATGCAGACGTTCGAGTCCCTCACAGGCGGCAGCAAGATTCCGGCGGATGATGTGCCCTTCATCCAGCGCATCATCCAGGAGGGAAGCATGATGATCAAGGCGCTTGGCGACACGCGCGGCGAGATGGACGCGCTCGTCAAGGTGCTCGCTGGCGGCTACATCTCCTCCGGCCCTGGCGGCGACTTGGTGCGCGACGGTATGAATGTGCTGCCCTCGGGCCGCAACATCCACTCCATCGACCCGTGGCGCATTCCTTCCGAGACCGCCTTCAAGCGCGGCTCGCTCATTGCTGACGGCCTGATCTCGAAGCACGTGGCCGAGAACGACGGCAACTATCCCGAAACTATCGCTGAGGTGATCTGGGGTCTCGACACCATCAAGACCAAGGGCGAGGCAGTGGCCGTGGTGATTCGCCTCATGGGCGCGGAACCGGCCTACGACGCCTTTGGCAAGATCAGCCACTACAACCTCACGCCGCTCGAAAAGCTGAACCGTCCGCGCGTTGACGTGCTTATGCAGCTCAGCCCGATCTTCCGCGACGCTTTCGGTATCCTGATGGATCAGCTGGACCGCCTCGTCAAGGATGCGGCCAAGGCCGACGAGCCGCACGAGATGAACTACATCAAGAAACACGTCGATGAGGCGCTGGCCGAGGGGATGGATTTCGAGGTGGCTACCTCGCGCCAGTTCACCCAGGCGCCGGGCGCGTACGGAACGTACGTGGATGACATGGTCGAAGATTCAGCGTGGGAAAACGAGGGCGACCTCGACGACCTCTTCATCCGCCGTAACAGCAGCGCCTACGGTGGCGGGCGCAAGGGCGAAAAGCAGTCGGAGATTCTGCAGAAGCTGCTTGGCTCGGTTGATCGCGTCGTGCATCAGGTGGACTCGACCGAGTTCGGCATCTCGGACATTGACCACTACTTCTCGTCGTCCGGTTCGCTCCAGCTTGCCGCGCGTCGCAGGAACACGAAGACCTCGGACATCAAGCTCAACTACGTCGAATCCTTCACCTCGGACATCAAACTCGACGACGCCGACAAATCACTGCGCGTGGAGTACCGCTCGAAGCTGCTCAACCCGAAGTGGTTCGAAGGGATGCTCAAGCATGGCCACAGCGGCGCGGGCGAGATCAGCAACCGCGTGACCTACATGCTGGGCTGGGACGCCGTGACCAAGAGCGTGGACGACTGGGTCTACAAGAAGACCGCCGAGACCTACGCGCTCGATCCCGACATGCGCGAACGCCTCGCCACGCTCAACCCGCAGGCGATCAAGAACATCGTTGGCCGGATGCTCGAAGCGCACGGCAGAGGCATGTGGAAAGCCGACCAGAACATGATCGCCGAGTTGCAGGAAATTTACGCTGACCTCGAGGACAGGCTGGAAGGAATGGCGGACGATTAATGGATAATTGATAATGGGAAAAAATAGGGCAGTTCCGAGATGTCGGAAACCGCCCTGTTTTTTATCCTTCCCGCCCTATTCGTCCTATTCTTCCTGCCAACCTCAAATCTTCGTTCTCATGCAGCGGTTATAGCGGGCTTTCACCTGTTCGGCGAACCATCTCGTTGAGAGGTTCTTGCTGACGAATTTCGGGCTGTTCAGGGCGATTTGGGGCAGCTCGGCGTAAATCGGGTGTCCGTATTTCTTTTTGTACATCTCCGAGAGCGTCTTGTACGACCAGGTGTTCTCGAAATCGTAGCTTTTCTCCTGCCTGAAGTCCTTCATGACCTGCTGTTCATCGAACTCCACCCCTTTCTTTTTGAGGTAGCTCAGGAAGGTGACGAAGGTAACTGACGGCGAGGCGTTGCCGTTTTCGTAGTTCATCAGGTCGCCGTCCGTGTCAACCTGCCTGCGCGTCAGCCTGCCCAGCATCTTCTGGAACCCCGCGTTCCGGCTGGCGTAGTGGCCCGCGTTGAAATCGGCGAACACATACTTCCAGTCGTCATAATTGTGCTTGAAGTCGAGCAGATAGGCCGTGCCGTAAAAGACGCCGCCCTTGCAGGTGTAGAGCATGTCGCGCACGCTGCCGCCGCCCGCGTTCAGAGGCTTTTTCGGATAATCCTCCGCGAATTTCACCGAAACCTGCATCGAGCCAGCCGTGGTGATCAGGTCGCTTGCATCCTTGTTGAGCACGAGCAGAATCGGCTTCGTGATGCTTGCGGAGGTGAACTCGTCGTACCACTGCTCGAATTCGAGTTCGCTGCCAATCGAGTCGATATTTTCCCGGAAACTCAATCCATTAGAGGCGGTTTGATCAAGCCGGGTCTCAATGAGCAAACGCAGCACTTCGTTCGATTCCGCATCCTTGATCTTTTTGCGCAGAATACTCGCCATGCGCGAGCTTTTCGGCGAGATTGAAAAGGCGCTGACCTGAGAAATGACGGCGCAAACGGCGCTGACATGCTCCTTGTCCACCGGCTGGCCCAGCTCTTCGAGGCTCTCCTTGATGGCTCGCGCCCACACATCCGGCGACGAATTGCCCGGCCTGGTTGCAAGCACCATTTTTGCAATCTGTTTTTCAGTCAACCCTGAATCCTGAACGCCTGAACAGGCTGAGAGGAAAAGGGCAAAAATCAGGGTGACAAATGTGAAGCGGTTTGCTCTGATCATCTTACGGCTCCTTGTATGAACGGAGTTGGCGGATACAAATTTCGGGTTTCGTGACCCGGACGAGAAGATGTTAGCTACTTTAAAATAAGCATTTTTCGGTGCAGCTTCATCTGAAACCAGCAAACCCCGGAGCAGTGCCGGGGTTTGCGTGGGTGTGGTGCGTGAAACGCTTATGCCGAGGTCGAGTAGTTCGGTGCTTCCTTGGTGATCATCACGTCGTGCGGATGGCTTTCGCGCAGGCCCGCCGAGGTGATGCGCACGAAGCGGGTGTTCTCCTTCAGCTCGGCGATGGTTCTGACGCCGCAGTATCCCATCGATGATTTCAGGCCGCCGATGAGCTGGTAGACCACCTCGTCGAGCTTGCCCTTGGCCGGAATGCGCCCCTCGATCCCTTCGGGCACATACTTTTTGGTCTCCGCCGAAGCGTCCTGGAAGTAGCGGTCGCTGCTGCCTTCCGGCTCCGACATCGCGCCGAGCGAACCCATGCCGCGGTACGCCTTGAAGCGGCGGCCTTCGTAGAGGATCGTCTCGCCGGGACTTTCGTCGGTGCCCGCGAAGACGCTGCCCATCATCACCGAATCCGCGCCCGCCGCTATCGCTTTGGAAATGTCGCCGCTGTATTTGATGCCTCCGTCGGCGATGATCGGGGTATCGGTTTTTTTCGCCTCTTCGGCGCACTTCATGACCGCCGTGAGCTGCGGCATACCCACGCCCGCCACGATGCGCGTCGTGCAGATGCTGCCCGGCCCGATGCCAACCTTGACCGCGTCGGCTCCGGCCTTGACCAGGTCGCGCACGGCCTCCGGTGTGGCCACGTTACCGGCGATCACCTGCAACTCCGGATATTTCTGCTTGATGATGCTGACCATGTCGAGCACCGCCTGGCTGTGGCCGTGCGCCGTATCGACCGCCACGACGTCCACGCCCGCCGAGACGAGCGCATCGACGCGCGAGATCGTATTGGCGCGAATGCCGACCGCCGCGCCGACCCGCAAGCGGCCCTGCGCGTCCTTGCACGCCTCTGGGCACTGCTTGCGCTTCTGGATGTCCTTGTAAGTAATAAGGCCCTTGAGGTAGCCGTGATCGTCGATGACGAGCAGCTTTTCGATCTTGTTTGTCATGAGAATCTCCTCGGCGGTCATAAGGTCGATCCCCTCCTTGGCCGTCACGAGGTTGGTCGTCATGATGGTGGTGACCTTCTGGTCGAACGACGCCTTCATGCGCATGTCGCGGTTGGTGACGATGCCTTTCAGGAGCAGGCACCCTTCCGGCGTGGGGCGCTCGACGACCGGAATGCCGGAGACCGAGTGCCGGATCATCAGCTCTATCGCCTCCTGGATGGTCGCGTCTTCGAACAGCGTAAAGGGATTGCGGATGATGCCGCTCTCGAAACGCTTGACCTTGGCGACCTGGCGGGCCTGTTCGTCTATGGAGAGATTTTTGTGGATGATGCCAATACCGCCCGCCCGCGCCAGCGCGATGGCCAGTTCGGCCTCGGTGACGGTATCCATGGCGGCGCTCACCAGCGGGATGTTGACCTCGATCTCTCGGGTCAGTCGCGACTTGACGACAGTCTCCTTGGGCAGAACGTTGGAATATGCGGGCACGAGCAGGACGTCATCGAAGGTCAGCGCATCATAGAGAATTTTATCCATAGGGAGCCAGGTTAAGAGATTGCGGCGAAATTGAATCTGCCAATTTACGAAAGTGAGTACGGATTGACAACGCCGGGAAGCATCCGGGAGCGGCTCCCGGTGATTTTTTCTTTGCAGGAACCTGTCTGAAGTTTTTGAAAAAAGAAAATGGTTCGTACATTACATGCCTTATAAACGGAGAGGTCGCATAGTTGGTCTAGTGCGCTCGCCTGGAAAGCGGGTAGGGTGTAACAGCCCTCGAGGGTTCGAATCCCTCCCTCTCCGCCAGGAAAACAGAAGATGGAGATTTTTGGCTGGCTTTTTTCGGGTAAATCACTATCTTGTGACCCGTTCTTTACATACGCTGGAGGATTAGCCTAATTGGTAAGGCAGCAGTCTTGAAAACTGCCGGGTTTGCGCCCATGGGGGTTCGAGTCCCTCATCCTCCGCACAAAATTTCAGGAGAGGTGGCCGAGCGGCTGAAGGCACCGGTTTGCTAAACCGACGTAGTTCGTATAGAGCTACCGAGGGTTCGAATCCCTCCCTCTCCGCGACGAAGAAAAAGCTTCCGGCAACGCCGGAGGCTTTTTTCGTTTATGGAGGTCAAATTTTTGTCAAATATCATAAAAATTCCGTACAATTGATGTAATCGCTAACCAAAGAGTCCCCCTTTTCTGAATCTCGAACTTCGCGCATATGGCATCATCAGAGAATTGCCCGGTTTGTGATCGTCCGGCAGACAGGATGGAACATGATTCGACAAAGGATACTGTTCAAATTGACTGTCCGCATCGTGGAAATTTCGCGCTCACTGGATCTTTGGAAACTGAACTTCCTTCACTTCTGAAGCAGCAGGATGCAAAACCCAAGCTAAGTCATGCTTTGCGCAGGTCTCAAGAATCTTCTGTTCGACCGTTGTTTGATATATATGCGGCTGAGGCTGCACTCAAACAACCACTTCCGAGACCTCGCGAACAGGCCGATTATCTTGTGCGTTGGTTAGCTGAAAATTCGCCTGGGCCAAGAGAACTGGTGATGGTAAATCATGAAAACAACGGAGCTATTGTTGGTGCCAAAAGTGCGGCTGGTTTTGAACTCGTCATAGATCACTTATTTGATACAGGTCTTGTTATTGGCGGAAAATCAAGTGCGTTAGGTTGTGATGATTGGGCTGAAACTGCTCTATCTTTCGCGGGTTGGGATCACTATGAGAATCTGCTGCGAAATGGCCAGGTTTATCGCAAGGCGTTCATGGCGATGAAGTTTGATGATCCAGCGCTGGACAGTATTTTAGAAAATGTCCTCAAGCCAAGCGCAAAAAGAGCGGGTTTTGATCTGTACAATGACCGACAGACCCACAGCAGGGCTTATCGATAACCGTATGCGGGTTGAAATTCAGGCGTCGGATTTTGTTGTCGCCGATCTCTCTCACGACAATCTTGGCGCTTACTGGGAAGCTGGATACGCGGAAGGTCTGGGTAAGCCGGTGATCTATACATGCGAAAAGTCAAAGTTCGAGCTGGCAAAGACCCATTTTGATACGAATCACCACTTAACGATTCTCTGGAATACTGATGCACCGAATCTATGTTTAGAAGAGTTCACGACAACCATTCGCGCTACGCTTCCGCATATAGCCAAAATGGACGATGGTATTGAATAACTGTTGTTTATATCGTTTCAAGCCAACATTCTGAATATCCAGATTGAAATGATCCGAGCTTTTGATATTCATATAGCGCAGGGTCGGGTTTCGGGGAATTTTGTATTGCCGATGTTTCTCCTGGTGCTTCAGATGGTAATGGAGTGAAAGAATAAGCATTTGCATGAGTTTGTATCGCCTGACCAGAAAGATATGCTAATTTTGACGGTTATGAGCCACGGGCGAATGAGCTGAATGAGCTGAATGAGAAGTTGTACCTCTTGCCTGACCTCGCCAGTGATGGGAGCGACTGGAGGCTGAAACTCTATGTCTTTGGCATTGATTCAGTGCATAAGATTGTGCTGGAGGCTATGGCTTTGGTTGAACCCGAGTCGGAGGTTGTGAACATTTCAGGTGTCTTGCGGGCCGGACTCTATCGAATTGCTCGAAAATTTCAGTGATCTTGCGTCTGTCGGTCATGACGAAGCTATCGATATTCTGGCGAGGCTTTCAGTCCCGAAGCGTTCGATGGCGATATGAATATTGGTTCCAGGTACGCGGTCAGCTCAGAAGATGACGTGTATTATCCTCTCTTGCTGTATTTTGCAGTGGCATTTGCTTCAGTAGTGTTCGTGATTGCCGCCCCCGCAATCGCCAAATTCCCGCCTTCGTGCACTTTCAGCGCTCATGCCGCGTTGGGAGTGAGTGCATTTGGCTGGTAACTGTTATCTTGCAGTATCATTAGCAGAAACCCACGTTATCATGAATCACTTTTTTCGTCAGCCCCCGGCGCTGCTTGCCAGCCGGATCGCACTCGCTTTTGTCTGGATTTACCAAGGAATAGTGCCGAAGCTGGTTTGCCAGAGTCCCATCGAGCTTGGATTGCTCGCGCATCTCGGGCCGATGTTCGGTTTTCTCTGCTCAGTGATGGGGTATGGCGAGATGCTCTTCGGCGTACTTTTGCTGCTGTCGCCATGGCGCTGGCCGTTTCTCTTGAATATCGCCGCCATGCTCGGGCTGTTTGGCTACGTTTCGCTCACCGAGCCGTCGCTGCTCGTGCAGCCGTTCAACCCGGTGACGCTCAATGTGGCTCTGATAGCCTTGTCGATCACTGCGATATTGTCCATGCCGAAGTCCGAAGCGTGATAATACAGAAATCATAACGAACGATTCACACGATGCAAGCTCAATCGCTCAGAGGAATATCGAAGTCCTTTCTTGCCGTCTCCGTCACCATCATCGCTCTGGCGGCCACGGCCGGGGGTTTCGGAGTTCTGGCCAAACATGCATTCCTGCTCAAGCTTCATCCGTACATCTTTTTTGTCGGATTCGGCAACCTGGCCATTCTGCTTTTCAATCGGTACCTGACGGCAGCGATCTATCCCGAGTTGCGCATCGATCCCGCGCGGCAGCGCCTCTTCATCGCGGCGGTGCTCGTGGCGCTTGTCATGGTGACAGTTGCCGTGGCGGCGGATTTGCCGCTCCTCAAGGCGGTGGCGGGCTTCATGCTGATCGTGGTCGTCCTGTTCCCGCTCTATGAAATCTTCACCACGCTCTCCGTCGCGGAGATATGGAACGAGGTGTCGGTGCGTTACTACATCTTCGATGTCATCTTCCTCCTGGTCGCCAATCTCGGACTGTGCACTCTCGGCCTGAAGGAGGCTTTTCCCTCGAACGGCATCATTCCCTTTTTCGTCACGCAATCAGCCTACTTTCTCGGTTCGTCGTTTCCTCTGAGTATCAGCGTGATGGGATTTCTCTATACTTACGCCTGGCGGCGGACGGAGAAGATGGAGCTGGCAAAGAAGCTCTTCAGCCTCTGGTTTTACATCTTCGTTGGTGGCGTACTTTTCTTCCTCGTGGTGATTCTCATGGGCAACTACCTCAGCATGATGCTCATCAGCCACCTGCTGATGTTCGGCGTCATCGCGCTGCTCGTCACGTTTGCCGTGTTTCTGCGCAACTGGTTTCGCAGCAACTTCGCCCATCCGGCGCTGGCATTCATGCTTGGCGGGCTGGCCTTTCTGCTTGCCACGAGCGGCTTCGGCATCATGAATATTTTTTACGGGCAGGGAATTCACTTCGGCAGCTATCCGCCCATTCGCGGCGACAAGATGTGGATCTACCACTCGCACACCCACTCGGCGCTGCTTGGCTGGATCACTCTGTCGTTTATCGGCATGATCTACATCGTGCTTCCGGCGATCCAGAAAACGGGCAACCTCGACCTGTTGCAAACGGGCGATCCGCTGGAGCAATTGCTCGACGAGCATACGATGAACCGCACGTTTCTGTCGCTGGCGATCATCCTCATTGCCGGGGTGGTGATCATCGTGAGCTTCTTCACCGGCGAGCAGATAGCGCTCGGTATCGGCGGTCTCGTTTACGCCACCGCCGCGCTGTATCTCTTGCGGAATCTCAAGCACGATCCGGTTTTTGAGTCAGAGGAGTGAAGCTGGCTCTGCATTTTTGATGATAAGCCTTTTCTTTGAAGTACAAGGATTCAGAAAAAAGGAGTATGCATGATACGACGAGAACACCCGCTGGTAACGATTACAATACCGATGTACAACAACGAGCGATACATCGCCGAAACCATCGACTCTGTGCGTTGCCAGACGATGGAGGACTTTGAACTGCTCATTTATGACGACCATTCGACAGATCGCTCGCTGGAGATCGCCCATTCGTACGATGATCCGAGAATCACGGTTTTCAGCAGCGAGCGCAATCTCGGCCCTGAAGGCAACTGGAACCGCGCCATCAGCGATGTGCGGGGCCGGTACGTCAAACTGCTCTGTGGGGACGATCTACTTTATCCCGAATGCCTCGAAAAGCAGTTTGCCGCGTTCGAGCTGCTCGGTGCGGATGGCGTGAGCCTCGTCTCGTCCCAGCGAACCATTATCGACCCGGAAAGCAAGGTGCTTATCAAGAAGGTCAATTTCATCGATGGCGGGCTGAAAACCTCCTCCGAAATTGTCCGAAAAATGGTGCGGCTCGGTACCAACATCATCGGCGAACCGGTCTGCGGACTCTATCCCGCCAGCCTGATTTCGGCAACGAGCGGCTACAGCGCACGGATTCCCTACACGATCGACCTCGACTTCTGGGTGCAGCTTCTGCGCTTCGGCAACCTCTGGATGATCGACGAGCCGCTCTGCGCGTTCAGGATTTCCAATCTCTCCTGGTCATCGAGGATCGGCGAGATGCGTCATGAGCAGTTTGTCGCGTTCATGAATGAGGTTGCGCTCGATGCGCATTTTCAGGTCAACGACCTCGATCTGTTCATTGGCCACTTCAACTCGGCGGTGCAGTCCATGACGAGCTTGATGGGCTTCAAGCTTTTCGCCGGATCGGCGGCTCAAAAGAGAGTTATTCCAGTAGAGTAGGCTGATTAGCAATCGATAAACAAAACAGGACAAAAAGATGAGATTGCAGGGGAAAATCGCGCTCGTCACCGGAGCGGCGGGAGGCATCGGCAGCGCGACGGCGCGTTGTTTTGCCCGCGAGGGGGCGACGGTCGTGCTGGTGGACATCGACCTGGAGGCGTGCAGCCGGGTTTGCGACGACATTGCGCAGAATATCGGGCAAGCGTCGTGCTCGGGCGTCGATCTCACCTCCGAAGCGCAGGTGGTCGAGCTGTTCAGCAATATTCGCCGCGACTATGGGCGTCTCGATATCATCGTCAACATCGCTGGCGGGGACTGCGAACCGGCGGCCTCAGTCGAGAACATCGACATGGAGCGGGCCATGAAAAATCTCGACATGAACCTCAAGTCGTGCATGTTGTGTTGCCGCGAAGCCGCGAAGATCATGAAGCCGCAATCGTACGGACGCATCGTAAACATGAGTTCGCTTGTCTGGCGAGGCAGCCCGAACCAGTTCAGCTACTCGGCCTCCAAGGGCGGCATCTTTGCCTTTACCCGCTCGATTGCTCTGGCGCTTGGCGCGTTCAACATCACAGCCAACGCGCTTGCCCCCGCGCTGGTGGAGGTCGAGGCGTTCACGCGTGCGCTCGGCCCGGAGCGATGGCAGGTGCTCGCCAAGGCCTCCGCCGAGCGCTATCCCCTCGGACGCATCGCCACGCCGGATGACGTCGCCAAAGCCGCGCTCTTCCTCGCCTCGGACGACGCGGCCTTCATCACCGGCCAGCTCCTCGAAATCTCCGGCGGCGCGAGGCTGTGAGTCGAAAGTACGCTCACTTTTCGTTATCCCATCGCTCGCGTCCTGCGAAATAATCCGCGAGCACGATGTCGAAGCCGTAGGCGAGGTTGTCCCACGGTATGTCTTGCTCCGAAAACCAGCGCAACCGCTGGCCTTCGTGCAACGGGATGGTTTCGGCGGCGGCTTCGAAATCCATCAGAAAGATATATTCGATCCGGTCGGGGAAGTCATAAACCGAAGAACGTTGGCAGGCGGAAACGTCGGTTTCGATCTCCTCCAGCATCTCGCGCACAATAGTCGCTTCGGGAGTTTCACCCGCCTCCACATGCCCGCCGGGCACATCCCACATGTTCGGGTAGGGAATCTCCGGCTTGTCGTCCCGCAGGAAAAGCAAGACTTCATTCCGGCTGTTTCTGAGGATGATGCTGGTGCCGCCTCTTTTCACGGTTTTGTAGTATTTGATTGGCTTGTCGCTTTCTATAGAGTCTGTGCAATAAGACGTATAGGTCTTATAGGACTTATAGGAGAAGAGTTTAGGACGATTTTTCGGGAGGCTGGCTTGCTTCTTCGATTGCATGGCTGGCGTTGAAGGCTCCGTTTTCGTCGAGCTTTGGGTAGGGTTTGCGCTCCTGGCGCAGCACGGCGGACAGGCGCGGGTAGGTGTATTCGAAGAGCAGGCGCTCGAAATCGTCGTCGCTGAAGTGGCGCGTACTGTACAAACCGGCGCTCTGTCGCTGGCGTTGCGCTTCGAAAAGGATGAGCGCGGCGGCAACCGAGACGTTCAGCGATTCGACCATGCCCATCATCGGGATATAGATGAAGTTGTCGGCCAGGTCGAGCGCTGCTTGCGACGGCCCTTTCAGCTCCTCGCCCATCACGATGGCCGTCGGGCGGGTGTAGTCGATGGAGCGGAAATCGACCGCTTCCGGGCAGTAGTGAGCCACGAGAATCTGTGCGCCCGCCTCCCGGAGCTGCTCGCCGACGGGCGTGATCGATTCGCTGAGGCGGAGCTTGACCCAGCGGCTCGCCCCCGCCGCGGTGTGCTGTTTGGTCCTGATCGAGGAGCGGTACGAAATGGCGTGCACCTGGTGAATGCCGACCGCGTCGCAACTGCGGATGATGGCCGCGAGGTTGTGCGACTTGTTGACATTGTCCATGACGAGCGTCAGGTCGGTCTGGCGCTTTTCGAGAAGCTCGCGGATTTTACGGAATCGTTCGGGCGCGATCAAGTGCGTGTGATTTGCGTGATGAAAATTGAGGTCGAAATCTTCTGAAAAGAACGATTTTTTCCGGCAAATCTTCAATCGCTTTCCTTTTTACGCTCTTTCACCGGTAATATGCGATTTATGCGTGCCGTAAAAGTATATTGATGCTCAAAATGAGCGGAGCAGGCCTTCGGAGATCGAAGTCGAGAAGATTTGAACGAGCCTCACCGCAGTAACGGGAGGTGGCCTCATCCACCCGCAAGAATCTCTCTGTCGTCATGAGTCTGCATCGAAAAAAACATCCAGTACTTGAAAAGCTTCTTGAAACAGCAAGAACCGTAAGACTCGACAGTTCGTCGAAGGTGCTGATTCTGAGCGACCTGCACATGGGCAACGGCGGTCGGCGCGACGAGTTCAAGCGGAACGCCGAGATTGTGCGCTCCATGCTGAGCGACTATTACCTGCCGGGCAAGTACAGCCTCGTGCTGAACGGTGACGTCGAGGAGCTATTCAAGTTCTCGATTGAGGACATCGCCGAGCGTTGGGGCGAGATGTACGAGCTGTTCCTTCAGTTCGAGAAGAATGGATTTTTTTGGAAGATTTACGGCAATCACGACTCCGATCTTTTCGAGGAGCGCGACTACCGGCTGTCGAACCACTTGCTCGAATCGATCCGCTTCAGGTTTGGCGACGAGACGATGCTGCTCTTTCACGGCCATCAGGCATCGATTCTGCTCTGGGAGACCTATCCGCTCGTCAGCCGGGCGATAGTGCTGTTCGTGCGCTACATCGCCAAGCCGATGGGCATCCGCAACTTCTCGACCGCCTACAACAGCCGCCGCCGCTTCGCCATCGAAAAGTCGATCTACGAGTTCTCTAACGAGTTCAAGATCGTCTCGGTCATCGGCCATACCCACCGGCCGCTGTTCGAGTCGCTCTCGAAGGTCGATCACCTCAACTACCAGATAGAGGAGCTGTGTCGCCTCTTTCCCTCCGCCCCGCCGGAGGAGCGCCTGGCGATCCGGGAGCGGATCGGCGAGCTGAAGGCAATGCTCGACGCCTGCTTTACCGAGGGCAAAAAGATCGGTCTGCGCAGCGGACGCTACAACAACATCGTCATTCCGAGCATCTTCAACTCGGGCTGCGCCATCGGCAAGCGCGGCGTCACGGCACTCGAAATCGACGGCGACCACATCCGGCTCGTCTACTGGTTCAAGGAGAAGCAGGGACGCCGCTTCGTCAGCGACCGCTACCACGAACCGGAGCAACTCGGCGACACCGGCTTCTACCGCATCGTGCTCAACGAAGATCACCTCGATTACGTCTTCTCACGCCTGCACCTGCTGGCGTAAAAATTGGACGGATCTGACGGATTGGAAAAATACACGGCGGGGTTTTACCGACACATTTCTGATATTTTCTGACAAAAACAGCTCGCGTTTCAGATTGACGTCGCACGGATTGACGCGCCTGGAATCTATCAGGAATTGCTTGTGGGGGTTGGTTGAGTATGCTCTCCTCTATCGATCTCGCCACCGATGATTGTCGGTTTTCCATCCTGCCAGATGAAAGCGTATTGCCCAAGGCGTCTTTTTTTTTCGAGCGCATTGGCGACCGCCTTCCGAAGCGCATCCAGCGCAAGCTGTCCCTCTTTCGACAGGGTCGCTTTTCTGGTTATCGTCATGGATGAGATAGGTTTAGCAAAAGCTGATAGAACGCTTCGTGCAACTCTTCACGATCTGCTCCATGTTGTTCAAAAACAAGTATAGCTTCGTCTCCGTCATTCATGAAACAAAGACAATGATAGACGAGATGACTGGTTTGCACGATTGCTGCGTCTATGAACTGTAAAAACGTCAGGCAAGAAAGTTGCCGATCTCTCTGATCAGTTCCGACAGACTCACTACGGTGACGCCCGGTCTTACAGGATAGGCCTGATCAACCGGAGCAACAATAAAGGTCTGAACTGGCGATATATCCGCTATTGCAGAGCTGTTCCCCCTGGTCAGCGCCGGAGCCATCGAAGCCTTGCACTCTATGGCAATGTGTACAGCTGAGTAGAAAATGGACAAAGTGGACGGGGTGGACGAATGTAACAAGTGGACAGAATGGACAATGCAAAAGGCAACCAGCCAGTCGCCCCTACAATTATCCATTATCCATTATCCATTATCCATTATTTCATCTTCCTCGCCATCCACCTCCTCAGCCGGTCGAACCACACGTACACCACGGGAATCACCAGCAGCGTGAGGAACATCGAGCTGGAGAGGCCGCCGACGAGGGCCAGGGCGAGGCCGGATTTCCATTCGGAGCCGGAGCTTCCGGAGAGGGCTATCGGCATGAGGCCGAAAACCAGCGTAAGCGTTGTCATGAGGATCGGGCGGAGCCGCTCGCGTCCGGCTTCTGTGATGGCGGGCGTGAGTTCCATGCCCTCCTCGCGGAACTTGTTGATGAAGTCAACCAAGAGAATCGCGTTCTTGCCGACCAGACCGATGAGCATGATGATACCGAGAATCGTGAAGATGCTCAGCGATTTGCCGAAGAGCGCCAGCGACCAGAGCGCACCGATGATGGCGAGCGGAATCGAGAACATGACCACCATCGGCCATATCCAGGAGTTGTAGAGCGCGACCATGATCAGGTAAACGAAGATGATCGCCACGGCAAAGGCGTAGAGCAGGTTCAGGTTGGACTCGCCCTGGTGCTTGAGGTCGGCCTCGTAGGTATGCGTGACGCTTTTCGGCATGATCCCCTTTTTCTGCATGTTGCCGATGATGCGCTCAAGCTCGCTGCCTATATCGCCAACCGGGCGGTCGATCACCTGCGCCTTGACCCAGACCGCTTCGTTGCGCTCGTGGCGTTGCAGGAGGGCGTAGCCGCGTGACTGTTCGAGGCGCGAGAACTGGCCGAGCCGCACGAGGTTGCCATCTTTCACGCGAAAGGAGAGATCGGGAATGCCGCTGGTGGCGCTGCGGTAGCCTTCGTCGAAGATCAGGCGGATGTCGTACTCGTCGCCCGCTTCGCGGTACTTGTTGCTGTCGTCGCCATCGAAAGCGATGCGCATGGCCGAACCCACGTCGGCGATGGAGAGGCCGAAGGCGGCCATCTGCTCGCGATCGACGACCACGTGCATTTCAGGCGTGCCGGGCTGGGAGCTGAGCCGGACGTCCGCCGTGCCGCGCACCGTCTTGAGGCTGTCGCGCAGGGCGTCGGCGGCGCGGGCGACCTCCTCGCGCTTCGGCCCGCTCAGGATCACCGTGACCGGCGTTTCGTTGGCCGTGCCGAAAATGCCGATGGGGTTGATGCTCGTCTTGAGGCCTGGCACGCCGTTGAGATCCTTGCGGATAAGCTGCATCATGGCGTCGGTCGAGCGGCGGCGCTTCTCCTTGGGAATCAGGCGGACATTAATCTCGGCAACGTGATCGGAGGCCTGGCCGAGGAATCCTTCGTTCGAGGTGCCGACGACCGCAAGCACCTTTTCCACTTCGGGATAGGTCTGAATCCTGCGCTCGACCTGGCGGACGAAGCGGTCGGTCTGGTGAAGGCTCGTGCCGGATTCGAGTTCGAGCATCACCGAAAAGTCGCCACGGTCGGAGACCTCGATGAACTCGCCGCCGATCTTTCCGGCGATGACGAGCGCGAACGACGAGAAGAACAGAAGCGTGGCGGTCAGAATCACCTTGCCGGGATGCTTCAGACCCCAGCCAAGCAGCGAGATGTACCAGTCGCGCCCGCGCTCGTACCAGCGTTCGAAGCCGATGGCGAGGCGACCGGCGAGAGTGGCGTCCGAGAGATGATCGACCTTCGAGAAGCGCGAGGCGAGCAGCGGCGTCACCGTGAAGGAGACGAAGAGGCTCAGCATGGTCGAGATGACCATGACGACGGCGAACTCGCGCAGGATGTCGCCGACCAGGCCGCTGAGCAGCGAGAGCGGCAGGAAGACCACTACGTCAACGAGCGTGATCGCCACCGCCGTAAAACCGATCTCGTTCCGTCCGATGAGCGCGGCATCGCGGGGCGCTTCGCCCCGTTCGAGGTGGCGGTAGATGTTTTCGAGCACCACGATGGAGTCGTCCACCAGCACGCCGATCACGAGCGACAGGGCGAGCAGGGTCATGAGATTCAGCGAGAAGCCGAAAAGGTACATGCCGATGAAGGTGGTCACGAGCGAGGTGGGAATCGAGACCATCACGATGAGCGAGTTGCGCAGGCTGTGCAAAAAGAGCAGCATCACGAGTGCCACGAGCAGGATGGCGAGAAAGAGGTCGTGCTGCACCGCCTCGACGGCGTCGCGGGTGAAGGTCGAGGCGTCCTGGGCGATGTCGAACTTCAGCCCCCGGTCGCGGTACTGCGCTTCGAGCTTTTGGAGCTTCTCGCGCACGAGACGGCACACCTCGACGGTGTTGGCGTCGTTCTGCTTGACCACCACGATGCCGACGGCATTCTTGCCATCGATCCTCGTCATCGTCCTGATCTCCTGAAAGGTGTCCTGCACCTCGGCCACGTCGCGAAGATAGACCGCGCCCTCCGCACCGGCATCGCTCACGACGAGGTTCTTAAGCTCGTCGAGGCTCTTGAACTTGCCCGACAGGCGCACCACAAACTTGCGGTCGGGCGCGTCAACCGTGCCGGTCGGAAAATCGATATTGGCCTTGCCAATCGCTTCGAGCAGGTCGCCCACGGTCAGGCCAAAGCTTTCGAGACGGCCCGGATCGATGTTTACCCTGATCTCGCGCTCGCGCCCGCCAAGGATGCCCACCTGCCCGACGCCGCTGATATTCGACAGCGAGGGCTTGATCTCATCTTTGAGAAGCTGGTAGAACGCAGTGTCGGAGAGCTTCGAGGTCGCGCCGAGGCGCAGCACCGGCAGCTCGTCGATGGCGAAGCGGGAGACGACCGGCGTCTCGATGCCGTCGGGCAGCTCGCCACGAGCTTCGTTCACCTTGCGCTGCACATCCTGCAGGGCGAGGTCGATGTCGGCGTCACTGGCGAATTCGATTGTCACCAGCGACATCCCTTCGCTGGAGGAGGCGTTGATGGCTGAAATCTTCTCAATGGCTGAAACCGCCTCTTCGACCGGTTTGGTGACTGAGGTCTCGATCTCGTCCGGCGACGCGCCCGTATAGACCGTCGTGATGGTCACGAATGGCGTGCTCATGCGCGGCAGAAGCTCGTACTGAAGCTGCCGGTAGCTGAAGAAGCCGAGAATGAAGAGCACCGAGAAGAGCACCACGACCAGCGTCGGGCGCTCGATGGCGATCCCCGTGACCGTCCGTTTCACCGCCCGGCCTCCCCATTGGTGACCGTCACCGCCGCGCCGTCGTCAAGGTCGCTCTGGCCGCTCACGACCACCTCGTCACCGTCGGCAAGCCCCTGCAAGACTTCGATGCTGCTGCCGTATTCGACTCCCGCGACGATCTTTTTCAGCCGCGCCTTGCCGCCGGTGACGACGAACACTTCGGGCGCGGCGATGCTGCCCGCGAGCGCCCGGCGCGGGATCAGCAGCGCCTGACGCGAGGAGCTGCCGACGAAAGCCGTGCGGGCGAACATCCCGGCGCGAAACGGCATCTCCTTCGGATTCTCCATGACCGACTCGACCCGATAGGTGTGGTCGTTTGAGGACTTCGCGCTGACGGAGAGCACCTTCGCCCGGAACACCTTGCCCGGCCAGAGGTCGGTCGTCACCTGCACCGCCATCCCTTCGATGATGGAGCCAACCTGTTTTTCAGGTATCGCGGAGATGATTTTGACCTTCGAGAGATCGACCATGTTGGCCACCTTCATGCCCGGCTGAACGAGATCGCCAACTTCGACGAGCCGCGAGGTGACGACTCCCGCGAAGGGCGCCTTGATGGCCGTGTCCTCGACGCGCCGTCGCGCCGCTGTCAGATCGGCATCGGCATCTTCGAGCTTCAGCCGCATCGCCTCGTAACTCGACACCGCGACCGCTCCCTCCCTCTGCAAGCTGCTGTAGCGCTCGAAGTCGCGGCTCGCAAGTTCACGGTTCACGCGAGCTTTGCGCAGCGCGGAGGCTGCCACCTCGTCATCGACCTTGAGCAGCGGCTGGCCCGCCGCCATCTTCTGGCCGACCTCGGAGGAGATCGAGCGGACAATGCCGGAGGTCTCGGCGTGAATATCGACGTCGCGCCATGCCTCGACGAGCGCGACGACGGAGAGGCTGTCACGCACCGACGCCACCCGCGCCGCATCGATGCTCACGGCGATGGCTGTCACGGCTGCCTTGCTTTCCGGACGATTTGCGGTTTCGGGCTTCTTCCTGAAAAAAAGGAACGCCCCGGCGGCAAACGCCACAAGCACGGCAAGCGCAATGATCCGGCTACGATGTTTCATCATGAAGAGAGTGGACGCTGTGGACGAAATGGATGTTGTGGACAAATACCGCAACTCGCTCTTACTCCAATAATATGAACTTTCGACCAAAAAAAAGAAGGAGGGAGATGCCCGCCTTCTGAAAATTTTCTGTGCCGTGACCTCAGCAGAAGTGCCGGGCGATCACGCAGGAGATTTCGGCGCAGGCATGAACATGCTCGACGACGGAGAGAATGCCGGTGTAGTTGGTGATGTTCGAGTTGTCCTGTACGGAAACAGTGTCATAAAAAAACGCTGAAAAAAACGGCGGCAAACCTCATGAGACGTCAGCTTTTTTCTTGCATCACGGCAACGTCGAGCGAGGTCTGCCACCTCTTGCAGGTTTTCATCGCGGCACAACGAAAAAAATTATCGCATATGTTGCGAACGCATCGAATAATCGTCATAAATCCTACAGCGCCCAGAAGCAACAGGATGATCTGAACACCCATAAAGTTTTTGAGTCACCATTGTATTATTGCTGATTTTACGCTACTTTTCAACTGATTCAGTCGAGACTGTCCTGTCAACAGAAACACCTGAATGGCTGAAAAAACCTCGATAATCAATGAATGGTTGATGTGTTCTGCGAATCAGTATAACACCATTTCATATAAAGAAACGTGAACTGTAAAGATGCAACATATAGAGTCGGTGGTTTTTTCTGGACAAACTCAAGTGTGCTATATAAAAACCATATAATCAACATCAAAAACAAGAGGAGACAATCATGAGGCGACTTCGAACAGAAACAACAGCAGAACATGCTCCAATGAGCGTTGCCAGTTTTTATATCTATTTGAGTCAATATCGAAGACTATTTAAATACATTGCGAACAAGCTCATATTTCAAATATTAGCAATTACCTTACTTCAAACGAGCATAGCATTTGGCGCGGGCGAACGATTTCTTGGAGTTCAGGTTGCCGAGCATCCTTATGGCGTCATCATTCAGCAAGTTGTGCCGGGTTCGCCTGCAACGCGAGTTATTGACATATCGAGTGGTCATTATCTCTCTCTCGAACCTTATGATGTCATTCAATTCATCAACGGAGTAAGGGTAACATCTCCAGAACACTTCGTACAATTGATACAAACAGGCCCGGCTTTGACTCGAATCAGGGTGATGGATACTCGTAATCAAATGTTTCGCGAAGTTGCGGCAGGAGTTGGGCCGTCTGATGAAATAAACGCCTATTTTAATCAAAGAAATCCTGCGTTTCAAGGCGATGAAAATTCAAACATGCCAACAGCAACAAGGCCCAGTCCTCAAGGAATGTCTGCCGAACAACGTAGCGCCAAGATACAGATGCTTCAGACTCAAATCAATATTTTGGATCGTAAAATACAGGATCAAGAAAGAAGTGTTCGATTGTACGAAGAGTGGGGAGAAAAAAGACCTGGAGCGTCAAATATGATGCTGCAACAATCTGCCAGGAACCTTCTGAATACATACGAAAGACAGAAGATGGATTTGGAAATGCAGAAGTCGAAAATTGAGTCCGGGATGTAATTTCTTCTCAAGGCAGCGCACTCGGACATCAATTCCCTGTGCGCTGTTTTGACTGGCAAAATCAATCATTATACATAAAATCACACTGTTTGTCCAACGGACTATTTACACTTTTGAGCAAAAAACGCCAAAAATCACAACATTAAATATCAGCAACTGAAACGCTGGCGATTCTTTTACTTCAGAGAGGGATACCGGACAAATCAATGCAAATTATCTTGTCAGCTTAAATGAACTGTTAGGTGATGGCATCGCGAACAGACATTTCTTATTTCTCGATTTTCTAACAAAAATAATGAATTTTACATAAGCGCAGATATTGTCGAAAAATCACCATCATAAATCTATTTTCTGAAATTCTCTGAAAAGAAACACAATGCTTTACATAGATGAGAAAATCAAAAAAACCTATTATCATATCAATATATCGATCACCAAAATCGTCAACCAGTGGTCGAGCATAAGTTTTAGTGATGTCATGAATGACAACTCCGGCGTCCTGAATGATTGTTTATATTTTTTGCATGAAAGATCACAAAACAGTGATTGTGGACAAATGCCGCAACGATCTCTTTCACTCAATGATATGAACTTCGGACGAAAAAAAAGAAGGCGGGAGATGCCCGCCTTCTGAAAATTTTCTGTGCCGTGACCTCAGCAGAAGTGCCGGGCGATCACGCAGGAGATTTCGGCGCAGGCATGAACATGCTCGACGACGGAGAGAATGCCGGTGAAGTTGGTGATGTTCGAGTCGTTCACCTCGCTCTTGAGCTTCTTGACCGCCCCCTGGTAGAGGTCTTCGATCTCCTTCATCATGTCGAGCGTCTCCGAGGCGTGCTTCGAGTTGCCGCTGACGAACGCTTCGACCACCTTCTTGATCATCTCGGCGGTGATGTCGCCCATCGGCTTCAGGCCATACTCGTCCTTGTGCAGCTCCTTGACGTTGGCGAGCTGGATGTATTCAGTCTTGTCTGCGATGTTGAGACAGAACTGGGCGATCCTTTCAAGCTCCTTGAGGATCATGCCCGCGCTGGCCACGGTTTTGCGGTCGGCCTCGCCAAGCTGCTGGAAGTTCAGGTAGGCAAGAGTCATGTACTCGACCTCGAACTTGCCTTTCTGGATGTAGCGCTCGTCGAACTCGAATGCCGAAGCGGCCAGCGCCTTGTCCTTCTTGGTCGAAGCGCGGACGACCAGCATCAGGTTGTTCTCGACATTCGAGGAGAGCTTGGTGAGCCTCTGCTTGAGCGTTTCGAGCTGCTCATGCACCGGCCCCGAAGGCTTTGTGGCAAGATTGAATTTCGAAGGATCGATCTGGATGGTAAACGCTTTTGGAACAGCGACGGATTTCGAAGAATCTGAAGGTTTCTTGCCGAACAGTGCCATAGTATGAAGCTCGTTGCTGAAGTTGGAGAGGCTTTGCCGCCAGAAATACGTCAATAGGACAGGCGGCGTGAACAGGCCCTAATTTACGTTACCGAAGGGGTTCAGACAAGCCAAAGAACGAAAAAAACCCTTGCGAAAAAAGCTGTTCGAGCCAGATACGTTTCGGTAAGAACAACCTTTCATTGAAAGAATGGATCTGAACATGCTACCTTTTTTAAAGCATTTCTAAAAACAGAATCACGAGGTGACCGCAATGCAGGATTTCATCTACTTCGACATAGGCATCATCATCATAGCTTCGGCGCTCCTGGCGTGGCTCTCTCTGCTCTTGCGCCAGCCGATCATCATCGCCTACATTCTCGCCGGTATTCTGCTCGGCCCCTGGGGGCTTCGGCTCGTATCCAACATCGACTTCATCGACGAAGTCTCGAAGATCGGCATTTCGCTGCTCCTGTTCATCGCCGGTCTTTCGCTGCATCCACGCAAAATAATGGAGACTTTCGGGCGCACCTTTACGATGACGCTCGCCACGAGCCTCATCTTTGCGCTGATTTCGGGGGGCCTCCTGCTGGCGATCGGGCTGTCGCCCACCGAGGCGGCCATCGGCGGAGGCGCGATGATGTTCTCCAGCACGATCCTCGTCTTGAAGCTCATGCCGACCACAACGCTGCACCAGCAGCACATGGGCGCTATCGGCATCGCGGTGCTGATCATTCAGGATCTCATGGCGATCCTGCTCATCGCTTTCATCAAGGGCAAGGCGAATCTGTCGATAGCCGCAGGGTTGCTGGGAATTCTCAAAGGGATCATGCTCGTCGTCGCGGCGCTCGTCGCGCAACGCTACGTGCTCAACCACATCATCGAGCAGGTCGAGCGCTACCGGGAACTGCTGAATCTGCTGGTGCTCGGCTGGTGCTTCGGCATCGCTCTCGGGGCGGAGGCGATTGGCCTGAGCCACGAAACCGGCGCGTTCATCGCGGGCATCGCGCTGGCCGACAACAGCATCGCACGATTGATCGCCGAGGAGCTGAAGATGTTCCGCGACTTTTTCCTCGTCCTCTTCTTTTTCGCCCTCGGTGCGCAGCTCGATTTTTCGCTCATGAAAAGCATCGCCCTGCCTGCGATTCTGCTTTCGGCGCTCTTGCTCTTCATCAAGCCGATGGTTTTCCGCCGGGCGTTGAAGCTGACGGGCGAAACCCCGAAATTCAGCAAGGAGTTGAGCGTCCGGCTCGGCCAGAACAGCGAGTTCACCTTCATCATCGCCGTCATCGCCGCAAAACAGGGACTCCTTAGCGCCACCGCATCGCAACTCCTGCATCTGGTGACCATTCTGACGATGGCGGTCTCATCGTATCTCCTCGTCTCGTACTACCCGTCGCCGCTGGCGTCGAAACCCTCGCTGAAAATCGACTGACCCCGATAGAGGCCAATGACGTCGTCAGGGCCGGGTTTCGCGCACCACCTGGCCTCGCGAGGTGAACGAGATGCCCTGCTGCATTCCCGTGCCGATCATCACGCTTTCGACGACGGGCGGCGCGGCCTTTTTGGACGACCTCCAGGTGACGAGGAAGCTCGCCCCGACGCCGCCGGTTTTGTCGGACTCGTCGATCACATAAACGAGCGTCGAGACGGGGCGGACGACGAGAGGCGTTTTCATCATGGCGCGGATAAAGCGCCCTGATGCGTCGTAATAGTCAACCCGCGTGACGGTGATCGGCGTTTCGGGATCTGAGTTCCGGATCGCCAAAGAGGTGGTCAGGTCAAAGGTTTTCAGCCGGTTGCCGACAAAGATGTGCGAGTACGACGGCACATAGACCGTCTGCCCCGTCGAGAAGAGCAACGGCTCGGCAACGGCTGCTGTCAACGGCGCGACGAGCAGCGCAAGGGCGACAAGAGCGGATGTGAAGAGCGGGAACTGGCGGACAAGTTTCATGGCGGTTGCGGCTAAGGTGACAATGATGCTCTGCCAGCTTCAAGGTAGCATTTCCTTTTGAGACTGTGCATATGACCCTGGTGACAAGCAGGTCGTCATACAGACAGTTCACGCCGAACGAACATTCCTGTTGCCGACGGAATTTTGTTGACCAATCCATAAAAGCCGCGCTTGTCGCCGCATTCAGCGCTTCAGGCTCTGAACAACCGTTTATTGCTGTTTTGAAAATCCAAAATTCTATATATTTTATATATGCCTTAGGTGCATTATTTCACAAAATCGGTATACTACCATTTTTGCGCCCATTTACTTCAAAGACAGCTCCCTGATACAACACATCACATGCGGAAGCCATCAACGCGCTGTTTTTATAGCATGGATCGAAAGTAGTACATACCAAAATCTCAGGAGGGTTAGTAGTGAAAAAAGCCCGTATGATTGCATTGGCAGCAGTGCTGATGTCAGGAAGTTCGCCGTCATGCTTTGCGGCTCCGGTCGAACTTGTTATTAATGGCGAATTTGAAAGTCCTCATTTTGATGGTGGCTGGACAACGTACTCGAATGCTTTGGTTCCGGGATGGTCGAGCACTGCCGATATTCTTGAATTTTGGGTTCAGGGCTATGAGGCTTCTCCCGAAAATGGCAGCGATGGTCTTCCCACGGGACAGCATTATGAATTGACCTATTACTCTCCCGCAGAAGTAACATCGCAAACCATGACCGTTACCGGATCAAATGGCACGGTTGATTTCAGTTTTGACTATTGGCACAGATCGGGTTCAGGAGTACAATATTCTTTAACAGGATCGGCTTCAGGCACGATTGTTTCTGGCAGCTATAATTATACTCCCGGTGTGGGCGATTTAAACTGGGCACCAATTTCCTACACGAATCTGCCGGTCAAGGCCGGAGAAACGTTGACATTGTCGTTCAACGGCATTGGCGGCGACACTATGGGAGATCATATAGACCAGGTCTCTGTGCTGTATAATTCAGCTCCTGTGCCCGAGCCTTCAACGGCGATGCTTTTGGGTCTCGGCGGACTTGGCATGGCTGGCATAAAATACAGGACACGTCGAAAATCGGAGGGCGTAGCGTAAAATCGACTGATTTTTCACACCGCATCAATCGCCGTTCAGGCATGTTTCGACAAGAGGCAGCCTCAAACACAAAAGAGCTACCCGAAAAGGTGGCTCTTTTTCGTTGTTCTTGGTGGCAAATGCGGCCGCTGAAACGTCGGTTCTGTTTATATCTGCAATGAAGACCCGGTATTCACCGCCTCCTAAGCGCAAGCCATGCCGCAGGCGGATTTGTAACGATTACATTGACAGGGGTCGGGAAGGTTTTCGCCTCCCCGCCCTCCGAACCGTGCGTGCGGTTCTCCCGCACACGGCTCTCCAGTCGAGAGGTTCAACATCGTGATTGGCTCGCTGTCTGCCAGGCCTCGTGCATGGTGAATAGCCCGGCTTCTGCGAAGTACTTGTTGGGCCACTGGAGATGGTCTCGCAACGTCCATCCCATCCCTGGGCGTTTCGACTGTTTGCGCAGAATCGCCCGCAGGCGTCTCCGCACAAACTGGTCGATTCGCTGGTATGTCCTCCAGTGCGCGTGTTTGAAGTAGTTGAACCAGCCCCGCAACATCAGGTTCAGCTCGCCTGTAATTTCCGACATGCTGGCTCCCCGGCTTCGTCTCGTTTTACTGCGGATCTTCGCTTTCAGCGCTTGCATGCTCTTCTTCCGCACCCAGCGCCGACCCGCCTCAAACCGATACCCCAGGAATTCAAACCCCTGCCCTTTCTGGCGACTGTCGCTGATTCTGGTTTTCTCAGCCTGCAAGCGCAGGCCATGCTCCGACATCCAGCTCCTGACCTCTTCCAGCGCTTGTTTCGCTTCGGCTTCACTTCGACACATGACCACAAAATCATCGGCGTACCGCACCATCCGGTAGCCGCCTTCTCGCATCTTCACATCCAGTTCGTGCAGAGAGAGGTTTGCCAGCAGCGGACTGATCACCGCTCCTTGCGGAGTGCCGCAGAGCGGCGTCCATTTCGACAGCCCATCGATGGCCTCCTGTTTCAGGTACATTTCCAGCAGTTTCAGCAGTTTGCCGTCACTGATGTGATCCTCTCTCTTCTCCATCATTCGTTCGTGTGAGATGCTGCCGAAGAAGTCTTCGATGTCGGCATCCACTACGGTGCTGTTGCCTTGTTTGAGCAACTGATCTACTTCACGCAACGCATCTTTACAGCTTCGATTCGGTCGAAATCCATAACTCGTCGGTTCAAATACCTTCTCAAAGATCGGTTCGATCACTCGCTTGATGGCTGACTGCACGATCCGGTCTTTGACCGTCGGAATGCCTAACGGTCGCTTCTTGCCGTTGCCTTTCGGGATTTCCACCCGTTTGACCGGAGCCGGACGATACGCGCCGCTTCTCAAGCTCGCTTCCAGTTCTTGTAGATACTGCTCCTCTTTCGCTGCAAATCGCTCGATGCTTTGGCCATCGACTCCGGCTCCGCCACGATTGCGCCTGAGGTCCTGCCAGCCGTTTTCCAGCGTTTGCCGTCGCCACACCTTGTCCATCAAGCTGTACCACTTCGTTCCTTTGACGCCGTTGTCCAGCGCCGCCAACAGGCGATCGTTCCAGACCGAACGGTCGATCCATGTCGCTTCCGACTGGATCGACGAGCCTTGTTTAGCCGGACTTGCCGACACTGACGGTTATTAAGCAACGCAAATTTTCGGTAAGAATATGCATGTTCATGGAAAGAAGCGTCGCGACGCGGCAACGAAGATTCATGCGCCCCTGACGGAATGGACACATTGACCGATTATTTCAGCAGCCACACGAAAGTCTGAGTTGTATATTGACTTATTATGCACTATTCTTCACCATATATGTTTTCGCCGGTTAAACGGTCTTTCAGTGGCATTTGTACAGTATAGAAATTGTTGGGGTATGTCGATGTCAATATCACGCTTTTTACACTCGAACCCACAGGCAAGGACCTTCAGTGGGGATGCGGTCCCGTTGAGGGGCTGTGAGAAGCGGGGGCTTATGCTTGACAGAAATGAAGAATACGATGATATTATACAGAAAACATATAAGCATTATTCGGCGGCAAACAACCGTCGCCGCGTCAGACATGAGAACGGCTTAAGCTGGCCGTGCTTCGCTGGCAAAGACGCTATAATCATTTGATTTGGCTTGTTTTACTCCCACGCACGTCAAATAACTATTAATCTGGGAGCTAATCTTTGAAGTTACATTATGAAAAAGCTAAAAAAACCCTTCTACATTACGTTTGCCCTGTCTATGCTTATGGCCACTCCCGTCATGGCTGAAAACGGCACAGTGAAATGGTTTAACGAAGAGAAAGGATTTGGATTTATCACTACCGAGAGTGGCAAAGATATATTCGTACACTTCTCAGAAATCAAAAAAGATGGCTTCAAAACTTTGAAAGAAGGAGAGGAGGTTACTTTTGAAATTGGCGAAGGCCAAAAAGGACCTCAAGCTGTTAACGTCACAGTTAAATAATTTATCAATAACTGAGCATTCGGCGGCAAACAACCGTCGCCGCGTCAGACATGAGAACGTTTTAAGCACGCCGTGCTTCGCTGGCTGGCAAAGTCGCTATAATCATTTGGTTTGGCATGTTTTACTCCCATGCATGTCAAATAATTATTAACCTGGGAGCTAATCCTGGAAGTTACATTATGAAAAAGCTAAAAAAACCCTTCTACATTACGTTTGCCCTGTCCATGCTTATGGCCACTCCCATCTTGGCTGATACCGGCACAGTGAGGTGGTTTAATAAAATGAAAGGCTATGGATTTATCGACCCTGATAATGGCGGAGCTACTGTTTTTGTGCATATCAATGCTCTTGAAAAGAGCGGGCTTGCAACATTAAATGAAGAGGAAAAAGTCCAGTATGATCTGGTTGAAAATAAAGGCAAAGTGGCTGCCGAAAATATTAAAGTTCTGAAATAGTACCTGAGATACGGCGAGAAAATATCGCATCGATTGCGTAAATCTATTCATGGTCAAGGTACCATGCGTAGATTTACGCATGAAATTACAGTTATAAAGGCGCTACCTTTCGAGCCGCTTGTTCCGAATGCCGAAGCAATCGAAGCGATCAAGGCCGTCGACGCGGCGAGCATGAAACAGCAAATACCGTGAAAAATCTGCTCGAAAATTTGAATGCGCACGATTAAACTCCCCAGCCGCTTCAGGCGGGATTAGCGGAGAAATAAATCGGGTAAACACGGCAAAAAACTGCACGCGCCGTTTGATGAGATCGTCAACCTGCTGGCGGAGGATAAGGCTTTGCCGCCAAACGCAGTCGATCACGCTTTGACAGGAACATTCAACGATTGTCTTGATTGCTAACTGAAACCAGACCTCATCCAGATCTACCATAAAACCGATGACAATGCGCCTGAACAGATTCGCCCTGTTTAATTGTGTCAGTTCGCTATATGTCAACAGAGATGTCGCTTTTTTTTGAAAAAAATTGTTCACTTTTTGTCGGGATTCAGAAGCACCTCCCGGTTCATTTCCCATGCTCTTGCCGGTCTTGAACCCCAACGCTCCGGATATGCCGCTCTGGCGCGTTGCAGCGTCGCGTTTCGCTGCTCATAAATGGCGTTTGCCTGACCATATCTCAATTGATGCGGCGTCACGTAGCCTATCGAGGAGTGCTGGTGCGACGTGTTGTACCAGTTGACGAATTCTCCCATCCAGCGCCGGGCATCCTCCAGGGTATCGAACGCTCCCGGCCAGCTC
>Ga0326729_1000032_pt1 | contig 64804 bp, 59 predicted proteins | sample MHFSIPfraction_2_FD_207744 | JGI IMG/M metagenome (GOLD analysis project Ga0326729, IMG submission 207744) | Lab enriched peat soil microbial communities from Michigan Hollow, Ithaca, NY, United States - MHF6AY SIP fraction | ecosystem: Environmental > Terrestrial > Soil > Wetlands > Peat...
GAATAAACATCTGCTGGTTCATTTTTTCCGTGTAAATCATGAACCGGACTTCCCCACGGTTCGTTATGGCTGAAATCATGTTCGCCTTGAGCTGTTTTCCTGATTTCCTGATCACCGGTGTTTTGCCGCTGGGCGAATAGCTTCGGCCTGCATTCGCCGTGTTCTGCACCCCGGTCTCGTCTCCCCAAAGAATCGTTGCCCCCTCTTTTTCTGCCCGTTCTTTGATAGCAGGGTACTCATGGCTTAGCCATTGTTCTACTGCCTGAGGATTTCTTTCATACGCTCGTTCTACAGGGCGTTGTGGGGTCATACCCCAGCGTTTCAGATACTCGCCGACCGTTCGTAATGCTAAGATGATGCCAAATTTTCTCTGAATAAGTTCATGCACGCCTATTCGCTCCCACAGTACAAACGGCAGTTTCAGCTGATCTGGAGTATGATCTCGAATGGTGTTGACAATGACGGCGCATTGCCAGGGCTTCAGAAGCATTTGTTCACCTGGACGCCGACCACGACGTCCAAGTTCAAGCGCCTCATACCCCCCGTTTGAAAACGCTTGGCACCACTTGACAACATGTTGGCGTGAAACACCGAGCGCTTTGGCCGTAGCTCGTTGAGTAAACTCATGTTTGAATACCATGTCAACTGCCTTTATGCGTAGCAGTTTCTGTTGATCCGTTGTATATGATCGTGCATCATTCTTTATCATAATTATCAATACAGCTAATTCCTATCAATAGTCACCTATTTGAATGCCGGATTAATAACACCGGCGCTGTACGGACAGGCGCACGCCATTAGACTCACCCATAGAGCCAGCCGCATATCGCTGACGCCTCTGCTTCAGCGTCGACGTCTTTCAGTTTGACGATCAGATAAGAATCATATAATCACGCATTTTCATCATTTCTCTTTGATTTTTTTACCGCCAGGGCAAAAACGAAACCAACTCCTATTAATGCGATAGTTGAAGGTTCAGGAACAGGCTCCGGGCTTGAATTCTCTATTAACTGTATGCCATTTAACGCACCGATCGATGCATTAACACCAGGGCCGTAAGCAAAACTCAAGTTTCCTGATGCGTCGGTTTGAATTCCTGTGATTGTTATGTAATTAGACCCATAAACAAACTCAGCAGTATTTACGGTATTCGTAATCGTATAATCCATACCATTGACTGTAAATGTTGTTGTAGGAAACTTTGTGTTTTTTGCTTCCTGAGAATACAGGTATAAATCATATATAGCAAAACGATTCAAATGAGTAAAATCCACGGTTGCTGTACTACCGGTAAGTGCGTAGTATCTCATCATTTTATCATCATTCGTTCCAGCGAAAACATCTCTGCCCGTGTTGATTACGCCAATAGTATCAAAATTTACGGTAACAAACGCAGAAGAAGAAGAGCCGTTCGACAACTTCAAGCTCACAGGCGGTACGTCATCGTTTGCGTCGTACAGGTTCCATAACTGTCCATAACTGCCACACTTTGCCGGGCCATCGTAAACAGGAGTCATATCGCTCAACCCAAACTGAATATTGATCAAGTCTCCCGTTTTTGCCTCTGCTAACGAACAGTTAAATATAAGCATCGAGATAAAGAGCGCAGAAGATATTTTTTTCATTTCTCACCACCTTCTCTGGATTTTATTACTCTTTTTTTTCTCTATTACCCATCTGATCTTATTGAAAACTTTTAATAATAATCAGAAACATAAGAATTCTCTCGTAATAGAGATTAAGCAGTTCTTTGGCCAACATGACATAGATATGCAACTACAGCTCAATAAACAACATCATGCGATGAATTACTATGTCATATGATCTCACGTGAGATCACATGACTATACATGAGTGGTAATTTTTAAAGAATTCAAAACTATTTTTTGTACAATTACCTGTAGTTAACAGATCATTTTTTGTTTTTCATATTAAAGTTAATACTATCATGATTGACTATCATTGTCACATTTTGCCAGGTATTGACGATGGGCCATCTACTCTCGATGAATCCATCCAGATGGCCAAACTGCTCTCTGCAGCAGGTTATCGCACCGTATATTGCACCCCGCACAAGGTGAAATATTTGTTTGATAAAAGTAATGAGGCAGTTTATCTATCTATAAAAGATATGCAAAGAGAGCTATATCGGCAAGGTATTCCTCTTCGACTTCTTGCTGGAAGAGAATATATCCTCGACAATCATTTTTTAGAATATATCAACGACTTGATGCCTCTTGAAGGTACAAGTTATTTGCTCATAGAAATACCTTCCGGTTCTTATCAAGGGATGATTCTCGACTCCATCACAGCGATTTTACACAAGGGTCTCACGCCCATGATCGCTCATCCTGAACGTTGCAGAATTCTCACTGATCAGCGAAACAGTAAAATCCCAAAATCTTTAAGCTTTTTCAAGCGAAATTCTATTTATGGAAAAATGCTGCTTGAATATTCCTATCAGCACATCGATTTACTGGAATGGCTATTAAATATTGATTGCGCATTTCAATGCAATGCCGGAAGTTTGTCCGGCACTTACGGACGTTCCGTCCAGAAAGCGGCTCAACGTTTTTTAAACAATGGAATGTACACTCACTTTGGAACCGATGCGCACGACACTTTTTTTCTTGAAAAACTCAATATCAATTTAAAGCATGTTAAATCACCTAAACCTAAAATGTATTCATCTCTAGCTTTTGAATAAAAAAATAACTCAGTTTTGTTCTCTGTGTCACTAAAATAATGATCGTGCCACCGTTTGATCTAAGGACACATGATCATAACGTTTTTACATCAAGAGAAATCCATCGAGTGCATCCCCGATAACTTTATGAATAATGTGGTTATTTAAACGGCGGCACTTTTTTAGTCAATGAATTTCAAACAAATACTGTTAAAAAGATCATTGCATTTCAATATTTGCAATAAAACTGTATCCCAAAGCATTCGCCGTTTTTATCGGAGTCTCAAGTGATGGTGATATTTTTTTTCTTAATCGATAGACAAGCGACTCAAGTGAGTGGTTTCCATATTTATCTTTCTGATAATCTAAAAGGCGTAGAAGCGCCTCTCTCGAAACCACCCCTTTTTGAGGTTCCCTTGCAAGCCGTTCGAGTAGCATATACTCTTTTGCGGTTAAGCGTAACGTATTTTCTTCGGGAGTGATCAGCATCCACTCTTCAGCTTTTAGAATCCACTTCCCGGAATGATGATTTATCTGTTTATCATCTAACATTTTATTGGCAGAAGTATCAACCTGCATAAGAGCAGTCGCTGCAGAGAATATTTCCCGAAAATCAACTGGCTTCACAAGATAAATACCTGCTCCTGACTCGTAACCGCGAATTCTGTCTTCAACTGAAGAACGACCTGAAATTATCAGAGTTCGAGTTTTTGTGTTCTTTCGAAGATAATTTGAAATCACCAATCCATCCTGATCAGGCAACCCAAGATCAATAATAGCGACATCATAAACATTTTTTGCTATTGCCTCATAGAGTTCTACTGCTGAGCCAAAGGCAGTCACATCATACCCTTTACCACGCAAATACTTTGCGAGACTATCTCGAAAATCGTAATCATCTTCGACGATAACTGTGCGCATAACACATGACTTTGAAATCGTTGACATTTCAGTATATTATTTAGATTTTGTAAATTATTTCTTTATTAACCTGTTCTCTTTGTACTATAAAATTGTTAAGAGGGAAACATACACTCACCTTAAAACGACCATCATAAAAATCAAGCGATACGGCACCTCCTTGTTGTTCTACTATCCTGCAAGCAAGCCATAAGCCTATTCCATCACCAGGTCTTGAGTCTTTGCTTTTCTTGCCGCGATAAAATTTTTCAAAATAATGCTTCAGTTCTTCTGAATCCGCAAAATCTGTTTGATTGACAATGCTGATAAATAAAAACCCGTTCTTGGCATAATATTCGATCAATACTTCTGTTTGAGGTAAAGAGTATTTAGCAGCGTTTTCAAATAAATTTACAAACGCAATATTCAAGTATGCAGCATCCACATAAATAGAACCCGTACAGTTCAATGAGCTGATTAAAAACGTACGATCAGGCCAAATGATTCGTACTTTATCTAACAGAATCTCAAAATAATTTTCTATACTTGTTAAATTGAGATGATTATTATCGAAAACATAACTCTCTCTCTCTCTTTCGATAAAGATTTTTAAAAGGTCATTAACCCTCCCGAGAGCGCGTTTTATTTTTTGTATTTCAATCAGTCCGTCTTGTGATGGATCGCATATCATCGTTTCTTCGAGCAAATCAAGACTTCCCTGAATTACTGCAAGGGGTGCTCGAAACTCATGCGACATCATTGATAAAAACTCTTTTCGGTGTTTGGATATCGAGTTTTCAGGCTTCGAGTATTTTCTAATAAATTCTTTATTTATTTTCATAGTTGTCATTTATTTTTTTATTTTGACCAATATGAGAAATGACAAACAGGGAAACTGAATAGTGCATCCCCCCCCAAATGTAATTTTATTCATTAATAAATATGAATCTCATATCTCAGTAGAAAAAAGACATGCAATATCTATAAACACCGGCTAAACAAATTAGCAAAAAAGCAAAATTATTAATTTATATCTTTTGCGCCTACCCAAAGAAAAATAAATATTTCTAATAATTTGAAGCATCCTGACAAAGGATAATTAAAGGTTAAATCAAGGAAAATAATTTGTAGTATCACCTGAACTTGAATAAATAATCCAAATATCCTTAAATCATTAAAAAAAGATTCTATTTTATTATATAACATCAATAGTTTTCATCTCCAGGCAGTGCAACAATATTAGCACGATGCAAAACGACTTGAAACTTCATTCTCTACGTAAAACCATATCCATCAAGAAACCGACTTCTTATTTATTATATTTTATCCCATCACATTGACACCTGAAATATAAAAATATCTACTTTTTTTAATTTGCACTACCCCCTTTTAAAATTATAGTTATAAACAGTTATTTAAGATATCATTTATAAACCAACTACTATTTAACGATAACCAGCAAATTCAGCTTACCGGTTTACACATCAAAGACATCAAACTTCATGTATAACTCTACCCTGCTCATTACAATAGACCAACACATATACTTATACATGAAAAACTATAAACTCGCAGAATTACTGAAAAACCAACACGAAACAACATAACCCCCGAACAAATACTCTTTTAATTTCATACTGCATCTGATTTTAGTAGGTTAAATTCAAAAAATCATTGAAACAGATATAATCCTTCGCTATAAACAGTTAGCAATAATCTTCTCGATAAATGCAACTATTATCAATGCAAATATCGATATTTTCATCCTACTTTTTCAGAATGAGAGACATTGAATGCTATATTTGTGAGAAAATATGAGAATTACTGAGAGTTTTTTCTCCATAATTACCACCCAAGTCTAACGCACCAGCATATACAAATTATCATTATAATACAACTTTAAATATATATTTTACAAACAAATATTCCTTATATTTTCTACATATACAAGGGATATTCTCCGGAAAACCCGTAAAACGTGAAAATCCGCACCCATACCGGTATCTTTCGATTTTTCCTTACTATATTAGTTAACTGAAGTCTCCGGCCAAAAGGCTGTCTGTCACTATTCTTCAACAGTACCGGCATGTTTCCACTTGTTTATGAAATCAATACGAGAGTCTGGCTGAAAGAGATTTCGGCGAGACTTGGCCATCCAGTCACTCTCGAAAGGGTGCCCGAGGAGGAGTTGCAGATATTGCTCGAAGGCAAATTCTCGATGGTGTGGCTCATGGGCGTCTGGAAACCAAGCCGCTACAGCGCGGCCATCGCCGCTTCGCACCGGGGACTTCGCCCGGAGTTGCTCGATCATCTCAAGGATCTGCTGCCAGAGGACATCGTCAGTTCGCCGTACTCCATACCCGCCTACGAGGTCAGCGAGGCTATCGGCGGCCATGAGGCCTTGGTGGCTTTCCGCAAACGACTGGCAAACATGGGCATCAAGCTGATGCTCGATTTCGTACCGAACCACATGGCCCTCGACAACCGCTGGCTGCCCGAGCATCCCGAGCTGTTCGTCTCCATCTCGAAGCATGAACAGTGCCATGATCCATCATCCTGCTTCGAATACACCAGAGGCAAATATCTCGCTTACGGCAAGGACCCGTACTTCCCGCCGTGGACGGATACGCTTCAGATCAATTACGCCAATCCGGCTACGCACGAGATGATGATTCACAATCTTTCGCACATCAGTGATCTTTGCGATGCTGTACGGTGCGACGTGGCCATGCTGATCCTGAAGGATGTGTTCAACACCACCTGGGGCAATCTGGCCGGCAAGATGACCGAGGAGTTCTGGCCGAAGGCGATCCAGACGATCCGGCACAAGCATCCGAAATTCATCTTTCTGGCGGAATCGTACTGGAACCGCGAGTGGGAGTTGCAGCAGATGGGGTTTGATTTCACCTACGACAAGCCGTTTTACGACTATCTCGGCGCCTCGCCGGTCAATGTGCCGAAGCTGAAGGATCACCTGCTCGCCGACTGGAATTACCAGAAAAAGCTGTGCCGGTTCATAGAAAATCATGACGAGGTTCGCGCTTCGGAGCGCTTCGGCCCGAACCATGCGGTTGCGGCGCTGGTGATGCTTACTTCGCCCGGCATGAATCTGATACATCAGGGGCAACTGCTTGGCCTGAAGAAAAAGATTCCCGTCCAGCTCATCCGCCATTCGAGGGAGCCTTCACACAAGGCGCTTCTGCATCTCTATCTCAAGCTTTTCTCGTTCCACAGCGACAAGGTGTTTCTGGAGGGGCGTACCGAGTGGCTCGAACTGAACACGAACGGCCAGTCGCTCTGTTTCGGCTATTGCCGAACCGTTCCGGGCGTTCACGCTTTCATTCTCGCCAACTTCTCGGCGACGGGCATCGACACGCGCTTCAGCCATCCGGCGCTCGTCGGGCTGGAGGAGTCGGCGATTACAGCCTTTTCGACCCGCTTTCCGGAGCATCCGCATGAACGCCAGTTCAGCGATTCATCCCTGAGCATCCGCCTCGCGCCTCACGAAGGGGTGCTGCTTATGGCGAAATCCAGTTGAATGGGTCTGACAGCAATTTATCACCATATTCTATTTTCTTTCGCTCATTCATGAACTTCCATACCACCACCATCGCCTGCCAGACGACCCGCCCGATCGACATCATCGACATCTCCGCCGATGTGCGTTCGGCGCTCGAAGCGACCGGACTGCAACAGGGCACAGTCACGCTGCTCAGCCGGCACACTACCGCCTGCATCAACATCAACGAGCGCGAGGAGCGATTGCAGCAGGACATGGCCACTTTTCTGAAGCGTTTCGTCCCGAAGGATGGCGACTGGCTGCATAACCTCGAAACCATCGATGGGCGCGACAACGCGCACTCGCATCTGCTCGGCATGTTGATGAACAGCTCCGAAACGATTCCTTTTTCCGGGGGAAAGCTGATGCTCGGCGAATGGCAGTCGGTTTTCTTCATCGAACTCGACGGCCCGAGACCGAAGCGCGAGGTTCTCGTTCACATCCAGGGCGAATAAGCGAAATCGAAATCGGGTTGAAAAAATCGATGTTGATTCCGTCCATCATCCGGAAATGTACGACGAATGATAACGGACGATATTTATCCGGTTTAGCCGATTTCGATGTTGAAGAAGTGGGGGAGTGGCGTCTGATCAAACGCTTCTTGCAGGAACCGTGAGACGATCCGGGAGGTTAGAGAAAAACACAAGTACTTCCGCATTAACATCATCCCCGTCATCTATGACTGACCTCGTTGCGACCTCGGCGGCGATAGTACAGGCCTATCCGCTGCTTTCGGCTATCCACTCGCCTGCCGACCTCAAGAAGCTCAGCTTTCACGAGCTGGAACTGGTGGCTGCCGAGTGCCGGAAACGGGTGATCGAGCTGGTTTCGCAGAATGGCGGGCACTTCGGTTCGAGCCTCGGGGTGGTGGAGTTGTCCGTGGCGCTGCACTACGTCTACAACAGCCCCACCGACCGGATCGTCTGGGACGTGGGCCATCAGGCTTACGTGCACAAGATTCTTACCGGCAGAATGTCGCAGATGGACTCGAACCGTCGCTACCGGGGCCTTGCGGGATTTCCGAAACGTAGCGAAAGTCCGCACGACGCCTTCGACACCGGCCACGCCTCGACCTCGATTTCGGCGGCGGCGGGCATGGCCGCGGCGCGTGACCTGGCCGGGCGGAAGGAGAAGGTGGTGGCGATCATCGGCGACGGGAGCCTCACGGGCGGCATGGCATTCGAGGCGATGAACCACCTCGGCGATACGAAATCGGACGTGCTGGTCATCCTGAACGACAACCAGATGGCAATTTCGCCAAGCACCGGCGGTCTGAAGGACTACCTGGTCAACCTCACCCTGAACAAGACCTATAACCGGCTGAGAAAGTTCGTCTGGGACAGTATCTCGCTACTGAATAACGACTTCGGTGACACAGCAAAGACCGCCGTGCACCGCATCGAGGATGGCATCAAAGCAGCCTTCACCCCCGGCGCGTACTTCGAGGCGCTCGGATTCCGCTACTTTGGCCCGATCGACGGTCACAACATCGAGCAGCTCACCAAGGCGCTGCGTGAAATGCGTACGCTGCACCATCCCAAACTCCTGCACGTCATCACCACGAAAGGCAAAGGGTTCAAGCCCGCCGAGGATAACCAGCCCAAGTGGCACGCCAGCGCGGGCGGCTTCGACATCGAGACCGGCAAGAACATCAACGCGCCCGGCAAGCCTGCAAAGCCGAAGTATCAGGAGGTGTTCGGCGAAGCGCTTGTCGAGCTGGCGCTGAAAGACCCAACCATCACGGCGATCACCGCCGCCATGCCGAGTGGCACATCGCTGGACCTGTTCCAGCAGGCCATTCCGTCGCGCTTCTTCGACGTGGGCATCGCCGAGCAGCACGCCGTCACCTTCGCTGCCGGGCTGGCCTGTGGCGGCTTCAAGCCGGTGTTCGCCGTCTACTCGACCTTCCTGCAACGCGCCTACGACCAGCTCATTCACGACGTCGCGCTGCAAAACCTGCATGTAATCTTCGCCATCGACCGGGCGGGACTGGTGGGCGAGGACGGGCCGACCCATCACGGGGCGTTCGACCTCTCGTACCTGAACGCCGTGCCGCACCTGGTCATCATGGCTCCCGGCGACGAACAGGAGCTGCGCAACATGCTCTACACGGCGCTTTACGAAGTCAAGGGGCCGGTCGCGATCCGCTATCCGCGAGGCAGCGGCAGCGGCGCGGTGCTGCACAAGGAGTTCACCCCGGTTCCGGTGGGCAAGGGGCGGGTGTTGCGGGAGGGCACATCGGTCGCGCTGCTCGGCATCGGCACGATGAGTGCGCGGGCGCTCGAAACCGCCGCGCTGCTCGAAGCGGCGGGCCTCGATCCGCTGGTGTGCGACATGCGCTACCTTAAGCCACTCGACACCGGGATGATCGACATGGCCGCCTCGCGCTGCTCGCACATCGTCACCATCGAGGAGAACAGCATCGTCGGCGGCTTCGGCAACAACGTGGTCAACTACCTGAACCACGCGCATCCGGGCGTGAAATGCATCTCCCTCGGCCTCCCGGACGACTTCGTCACCCACGGCAGCATGGAAGAGCTGTACCGCGAAGTCGGCCTCGACGCAGAGAGCCTCTCGGGCAAGATTCTGGAGTTTTACGGGAAGAAGGGGTAAGGGATGGAAGCGGCACACAGGAGCCTGATCCGTCGGATCAGACCGATAGGCCCGAAATAATAAAAAAACTCTTCCGTAGGGGCAACCCTCGCGGTTGCCCGCATTTCAAGCAATCACCAAACTTTTTGTAGGCGGGCGAATCAGGGTAACCGCAAAGGTTACCCCTACAATACCTGATCTCGGTTCAAATCGCCCACCCAGAATGTAGCATCGGCAGCGCGAGCATCACCGCTCGTAGCGAAAGGTTGGCGAACACGCCGGCCAGCACATCGTCAGCCATGATCCCCCAGCCGCCGGGGAGGCGTTGCGCCCAATCGACCGGGCCGGGTTTGAAGATGTCTAAGATCCTGAAAAGGATGAATGCGAGCAGTACAGCGAGCGGCGAGGCTGGAATGAAAAGCAGCGCAATCCACTGCCCGGCAACCTCGTCGATCACCGCCTGCGACGGGTCTTCGCCGTACTCATGCTCCATCATCCCGCCTGACCAGACGCCAAGCGCGACAGAGAGAAGAATCATCGGTACAAGCCAGAGCGGCTCTCGAATCAAAGGCACATAAAGATAGACAAGAGCTGCGGCGGCGCTGGCGACGGTGCCCGGCGCGAAAGGCGCGTAGCCGAGGCCGAAGGCGCTTCCGATGACTTTCGCCAATACCTTCAGCATGGCCTCAGCGTCCCCCTTCCGGGTTGCGAAGCGTGAGATTCCAGTTGCTTTTCAGATAGGAGATGCCCGTCCAGACGGTGAACACCGTGATGACGAACATCACGTAATCGAGGTAGCCGGATTTGAGAATGCCGTTCATGACGCCGGCGATCTTCTTGCCGAAGAAAATATCCTCCTTCAGAAGCATGAAGAGCATGATGATATAGGCGAAGAGATTCTGCGCCAGCGTTTTGTACTTCGCCTCGCGGCTGGTCACGACGGGCCGATCCTTGTACTCGGCGTAAACCCGCAGGCCGGTGACGACAACGTCGCGAAGCGTCACCAAAAGCACCATCCAGAGCGCGAGATAGCCCAGCCAGACGTAGATGAGGAAAGCCGCCGTGATGAGGAACTTGTCGGCCAGAGGATCGAGAAACGCGCCGAGCCGGGTAATCTGGCCGTACTTGCGTGCGTGGTAGCCGTCGTAGATGTCGGTGAGCGAGGCGACGAGAAAGACGATAACGCCGATCAGCTTGAGCCACGGATCCGCCTGCATGAGCAGAATGACGAAAACCGGCACCAGAATGATTCTCAGTATGGTAAGCTGATTGGAGAAAGTCATTGCCGTTAAGAAACCTGTTGAAATCCGCGAAAGAGCGTTATGAAAAGTCCGAATGCCTGTTGGGGCACAAGATAACGCATCCCTGTTTCTTTTTCAAAAACGCTCGGCGCGACGAAACATTTCAGCGGCGTTATCTGATCTCCACCACCGTCACGCCCGCGCCCCCCTCCTGCCAGTCGCCGAGGCGGAAGCTCTTGACTCGCGGGTGCTGCTTGAGGAATTCAGCCGTGCGCAGCCGGAGCGCGCCGGAGCCTTTGCCGTGGATGATCGTGCCGGACGGCATCCGGTGCACCGCCAGCGCGTCGATGAAGCGCCCGATCCCGGCGATGGCCTCCTCGCCCGTCATGCCGCGCAGGTCGAGGCGCGTCGATTCGAGCGGCGTCGATTGCACCGACCAGCTCTTGCCCGCCGCCCCAGCGCCCGTCGCCGCATCCTTTTGCAGCTTTCTGGCTCCGGCGCGGGTGATCTTTTCGAGAGCGCGCAAGGCGGTGGTCAAGCGGAAATTCCCGCACCGCACCACGGCGGAGTCGCCCAGGATCGACTCCACCTCGCCGGTGGTGTTGGTGTCGCCGATCCTGACCGTGTCGCCGGGCCGGATGCTCAAATCCGCTGCCGGAAGCAGCTCCCGCTCGACCGCCTCCTCCTTCGCCCCGGCCTCCTGCTTCATTCCCGCCAGCCGCGTCCGCGCCTTGTGCAGTGCCGCCTCGTCGCTGGGATGCTCCTTCACCTCGCGCACCAGATCGCGAATCTCCTTGCGTGCCTGTTCGAGCTGCCGGTCGAGGTCGCGCAGGCCGCGGCTTTTCAGCTCCTGCGACTTTTTGCGCAGCTCCGCCTTTTCGGACGCGGCACTCGCGCGCATCGCGTCAAGCTCGCGCCGCTCCTTTTCGAGTCCCTCGACGAGCTGGCGGTTGCGCTCGACCCCCTGCCGGAAATCCTCGATCATCTCCTCCAGCCCCGCGTGGCCGCCTTCGAGGAAGCCCGTGGCGCGGCTGACGATCTCCTCCGAAAAGCCCATGCGCCGCATCATGGCGAAGGCGAAGCTGTTGCCCGGCACGCCTTTCAGGAAGCGGAAGGTCGGCGCAAGCCCCTGCTGGTCGAACTCCATCGCGCCGTTGACGACGCCTTCGCGCCGGTGGGCGTAGATCTTCAGCTCACCGAGGTGCGTTGTCACGATGGTCTTGACGCCGCGAGCGAGTAGCTCTTCGATCACCGCGCGGGCGATGGCGCTCCCCTCCTCGACGTCGGTGCCGGAGCACAGCTCGTCGATGAGCACGAGGCTGTCGGGCGCGGCGTGGTCGAGAATGTCGCGGATCGCCGAGAGGTGCGAGCTGAAGGTCGAAAGGTCGTTCTCGATCGACTGCTCGTCGCCGATTTCGATGAAGAGGCCGTTGAAGAGCGGAAAAGCCGAACTTTCGCTGCACGGCGCAAGATAGCCGTGGCGCAACATGCAGACGAGCAGCCCGGCGGTCTTCATCGCCACCGACTTGCCCCCCGCGTTCGGCCCCGAAATGACCAGCGCGTGCTCCTCCTCGCCAAGCTCCAGATCGAGCGGAAAGACCTTCTCCTTCGAGAAGCCGTGCGAAATGAAGAGCCACGGATGGTAGCCCTTGACGATCTTCAGCCGCCGCCCCGCCGAAATCTGCGGCAAGGTGGAGGCGGTCTCGACGGCGAGCCGCGCCCGCGCATAGAGCGAGTCGAAGGCGGCCATGATCCCCTCGTTGTGGCGCACGTTTTCCAGCTCCTGGCGCACCTGCGCGGAGAGCGCCTTGAGGATGCGCTCGATCTCGCGCCGCTCGGCGATTTCGAGTTCCTGAATCCGGTTGCTGATTTCGAGCGTTTCGGCGGGTTCGATGAAGACGGTCTGGCCGGTCTGCGAGTAGTCCTGGATGTAGCCGTGCAGCCGGTGCTTGTTCTCGACCCTGAACGCCAGCGCCTGCCGTCCGTTTTTGAGCGCCACGGTATCCTCCATCAGCCACCCCTCGGCCTGGCAGCGCCGCAGGATGCGCTCCATCTTGCGCCGCAATCCGTCACGCGCCTCGCCGAGGTTTTTGCGGATTTCGTACAAGGCGTCGCTCGCTGTGTCTCTGACGACGGCCCGCTCGTCGATAGCCTGCGAAATCGAGTACTGGATGCTCTTTTCGAGCCAGATGCGAATGGTGAATTCGTTCAGTTCCGCGAAGCGCTCGCGGCTGGTGAACATGAACTTGCGCAACTGCACGGCACTTTGCAGCAGGTAAAAGATGTCGAGCAGCTCGGCGGCGTCGAGCCAACTGTCAAGCACTTCGAGCTTGTCGAGCAGATGGCGCGTATCGGGCAGGCGCGAGAAGGGCAGCGGCTGCCCTTCGAGCAGAAAATCCTTCAGTTCAAGCACCCGCGCCAACTCCCGCTCGCACTCCTCGGGAAGCCCCATCTCCATAACCAAGTCGCTCCCCATCGCCGAAATGCAGAACCCCGCCGCATGACGCGCCACCTTGTCAAACTCCAGTTTCCGAAGGAGAGAGACTGATTCCATCGCTGTCGTTTCGTCCATAGTCACCATAACACTGTTTCACTTCGTTCACGCTTACCGCCGCCAAGATAAAAGATAATCCCGAAAAAGCTGAAGGCGAGCGATTTTGTTGGGGGAGAGAGGGATGGGTGGCTTAGGCGATTCGAAAAAATCTGGGGGATGTGGTATCAGATTGACGGAAGTGTATGGGGATTTTTTGACGAAATACTACATTGATTCATGGGAAATCTTTTGCTGGATGGGCTGGTGTTGCGCAAGTGCAGTAAGAGCGAAGGTTGTGGCTGTGCTCGAATCAGCTCCATCGTCTGGTAACGAAGCGAGGGGAGTTATACTGAAACCATATGTAAATTATCAGGAGGAACTACTTGTATGAAAAGCTATACGGCAATTGTTGAACGTTGTCCTGATACTGGCTTGTATATAGGCTTTATCCCTGGATTTCAGGGAGCGCATACTCAAGCTGAAACCTTGGATGAATTGAATCAAAATCTTCGAGAAGTCGTTGAGATGTTGCTCGAAGATGGCGAGCCGAAATTGGAATCTGAATTCATCGGCACTCAAAACGTCATAGTGGCGTGAAAACATGGGACAGTTGCCTGTTCTCAAACCTCGTGAGGTTATTGCATTGCTTGAGGCGCTTGGATTTGTCGAAGTTCGGCAACGTGGTTCGCACAAGCAGTTTCGTCACCCAGATGGCCGTTGTACCACGGTACCATGTCATGCTGGTCGTGACATATCGCCAATATTGCTTCGGCAAATCGCAAAAGATATAAAGTTAACGGTTGATGAGCTGCTCAATCCAAAAGCCTGAAACAGTTGAAAATACAATGTGGCTATATCTTGAAATAATGAGCATTGCGCGATTTTTTCGATACTGATTCTATGCGTTTTATATGGACTAAAAAATCAAAAATCTGCGTCTTATGCGGATCAGTATAAACAATGTTAGTGCGCCCAGATGCAGGCCATGAAGCAACTTAAGGAAAAAGACAGAGCGAGCTGGTGGGTTGAAGATCAGTTGCGAGCTGCCCTTCTCACCGACTTGAAGTCGATAATTCCGGAAGGCTATTTCGAGCTCGAAGGCAATAAATTGCAGCTCGACGTGAGCTTGGACAAATCGGGCCACTTATCTAAGGAATTGTCTTGGGGAGATTCGGCGGGCCGACTGGGACAGAGCATCTACTATAAGAATCAGAAAATTATTACACCGCGGCAGTTGGCCGCAGCGGATGTACTAATGAACCTTGGCATGCTGGTAGGTGCGCGGGCATCACACCAAGCGTGTAGCAACCTTAAGACTCTTGCCGATGAACTAAAGGTGTTCGATGAAAACACGGGGGCTGTTGCTCTCAAATGGAAAGAAGAGGAGATTCCCCAACTTGAACTAAACGTCAGGGGCGCCTTAACTCAGTATCTCCGCCACCTTTCCAAAGAAGAAGCAGCACCATATCTGCCCTTGTTGAAAACAGAAGATTTGGTCGCTCTTGGTCTGAAGGTTCGGATGAGAGACAAGGCACGTTCCTTGGTTATGAAGAACTTGGTTACGATAGTCGTAACTGTTGCGGCTACTGTGGCTGGCGCTGTACTGCTAGCATGGCTAAGAGTTCCGCACTAAAAAGCCGATCGAGAGTGACAAAAGAACTTTGTCATGCCTTTTGCAAAAAGTGCAATACCCACGCCAAAATTTTTTACGCCTCATCAGGGGCGTTGTCACAAATAATCGCCTGAGAGAAAAAAGTCTGACTCCCAACACCTCGCAGCATTTGCTCATCCACGATCATCTCTTTCTTACCCACCTCCGCATAAAAACTGCCACATCCGTCTTTTCAAGCTCACTTCGAGCCACGCCGTAAATCATTTCGACAAGATCGTCTTCCGGCGCTTTAAAATCGTATCCGTTCAACGCGAGAAAAACGATGGCTGTCACCGCGCTGACTCGTTTGTTTCCGTCGAGAAACGGGTGATTCTTCACCAGATGGCAAAGGTACGCTTTCAGCATCTCATACTTGACTTTTCTTTTTCTGTAAAATCTGACTTTGCAACCTTTCCATGAAAAAATAGCAGGTTCAGCATACCATCATCACTGGCCCTTTGAAGATTGCCGAAAGGTGCTGACCGCTGTGGGCGAGCTGGAGCCAGTGATGCCGCCGTTCGATCCTTCGAAAATCGTACCGTTTGACTTTGAAGCCGATGTCGAGCGCTTGATCGAGCAAACGCTTGCAGAGAAGAACAAGCGTGGCTCCCCATCCTCACAGCCAGCGCCCCGACATGACAAAGCCGGATATAACCGCAAATCTTTTGTCCGTTTGCTGTTACCGCTGTAGATTGAAAGTCGGAGATTCCGTTTGACTGTCGGGCGTTTTTTAGGGCGTAAAACGGTTCTCAATGGACACGCTTGAAGCAATCTCATAACTATCGGTAAACATTGGATTTCAGCCACATCAGCATACGGGGCGCACGGGTTCACAATCTTAGGAACATCTCGCTCGACATTCCGCGCAACAAGTTGGTGGTCATCACCGGCATCTCCGGCTCCGGCAAGTCGAGCCTCGCCTTCGACACGATCTACGCCGAGGGGCAGCGGCGCTTCATGGAGACGCTCTCGCCCTACGCCCGCCAGTTCATCGGCAACATCGAGCGGCCCGATGTCGATTTCATCGAAGGGCTGTCGCCGGTCATCTCGATTGACCAGAAGAGCACCAGCCGTTCGCCTCGCTCGACGGTCGGCACCGTGACCGAAATCCACGACTTCGTGCGGCTTCTGTACGCGAAAGCCGGGCGGCGCTACGATCCCGTCACGGGGCAGATGCTCCAGAAGCAGAGCGAGGAGAGCATCTGCGAGGCGATTGGCGCCCTGCCGGAGGGGACGAAGTTTCAGATTCTCTCGCCGCTGGTGACGGGACGCAAGGGGCACTACCGCGAGCTGTTCGACCGGCATCTCAAGGGGGGGTTCCTCCGGGCGCGTATCGACGGCGAGTATGTCGAGATGAGCGCCGGGATGCAGCTCGAACGCTACAAGAGCCACAACATCGAGCTGGTGATCGACCGGCTGGTGTCGGGGCCGGAGATCGCGGAGCGGCTGAAGCAGGCGGTCGCCAAAGCGGTCGCCATGTCGGAACACAAGTCGTCGGTGATCTGCGACACGGAGGACGGCGAGCTGTACTTCAGCACGCAGTACGCCTACGCGGACGGAACCGTGCCGGTCGATGTGCTCGCGCCGAATCAGTTCAGCTTCAACTCGCCCTACGGCGCCTGCCCGGAGTGCAACGGCCTCGGCGACAACATGCAGCTCTCGGCGGAGCTGATGGTGCCCGACGTGCGCCGCTCGCTCGACGAGGGGGCCATCGAGCCGTTCGGCAAGCCGGGCAAGCGCAACCTCTGGCAGGTGATCCGCGCCATCGCCAAAAAGTACGGCTTCTCGCTCTCGACGCCGGTGGCGGGCATTCCGGTCGAGGCGCTCGACATTCTGCTCTACGGCTCCGGCAGCAAGACCTTTGACGTCGGCTACAGCTACGCCGGAAAGGAGCATCTCTATCCGCAGACCTTCCAGGGGGCGGTACCCTACGTGGAGGAGGTGCGGGTGAACGCCTCGACGCCCAAGCTCCGGGAGTGGGCCGAAAGCTTCATGATCCGCCAGACCTGCCCGGTGTGCGGCGGAGCGAGGCTGAAGCAGGAGAGTCTGCACGTGAAGATTGACGGCCTGAACATCGCCGAAGCCGAGGCGCTGCCGCTGCCCGACGCGCTGGAGTTCTTCCGCGCCCTGCCGCCGAAGCTGACCGCGAAGGAGCAGCTCGTGGCCGCGCCGGTGCTGCACGAAATCACCAAGCGCATCGACTTCCTGCTCAACGTCGGCCTCGGCTACCTGTCACTCGACCGCAACTCGCAGACCCTCTCAGGCGGCGAAGCGCAGCGCATCCGGCTCGCCTCGCAGCTCGGCTCGCAGCTTTCGGGCGTGCTCTACGTGCTCGACGAGCCGAGCATCGGCCTGCACCAGCGCGACAACCACAAGCTCATCGACTCGCTGCACCGCCTGCGCGACCTCGGCAACACGGTGCTCGTCGTCGAGCACGACAAAGACACGATGCTCCAGGCCGACCAGATCATCGACCTCGGCCCCGGCGCGGGCGAGCATGGCGGCCTCGTGGTGGCGCAGGGCACGGCGACGACCCTCGGCCCGGACTCGGTAACGGCGGGCTATCTGAACGGCACGCTCTCGGTCTCGTTCCCGCCCGCGAAGGAGCCGCCGGACGGCAAGGAAGCGGAGAAGCGCTACCTGAAGCTCACGGGGTGCCGGGGCAACAACCTGAAGAACGTCGATGCCGACTTCCCGCTCGGCTCGCTCATCAGCGTCACCGGCGTGAGCGGCTCCGGCAAATCGACGCTCGTCAACGAAACGCTCTATCCGCTGCTCGCCCGCCACTTCTACCGCTCCAAGCTGCTCGCCCTGCCCTGCGACGGCCTCTCCGGCATCGAGCTGATCGACAAGGTGGTCAACGTCGATCAGTCGCCCATCGGGCGTACGCCGCGCTCCAATCCGGCCACTTACACCGGCGCGTTCACCTTCGTGCGCGACTTTTTCACCCGCCTGCCCGAAGCGCAGATTCGCGGCTACAAGGCGGGGCGCTTCAGCTTCAACGTCAAGGGCGGACGCTGCGAGGTGTGCCAGGGGGCGGGCACGATGAAAATCGAGATGAACTTCCTGCCCGACGTCTACGTCCAGTGCGAGCACTGCAAAGGCGAGCGCTACAACCGCGAGACCCTGCAGGTGAAGTACAAGGGCAAGTCGATTGCAGACGTGCTCGAAATGCCCATCGAGGAGGCGGCTCTGTTTTTCGAGGATTTCCCGCGCATCCGCCGGATTCTCGATACGATGCAGAGCGTCGGCCTCGGCTACCTCAAGCTCGGCCAACCATCGCCCCTGCTCTCGGGCGGCGAAGCGCAGCGCATCAAGCTCTCGGCGGAGCTGGCCAAAATCCAGACCGGCAAGACGCTCTACATCCTCGACGAGCCGACCACCGGCCTGCACTTCCAGGACATCCAGCACCTGCTCGAAGTGCTGCGCAAGCTGGTGGACAAGGGCAACACGGTGATCGTCATCGAGCACAACCTCGACATCGTGCGCAACAGCGACTGGGTCATCGACCTCGGCCCCGAAGGTGGCAGCGGCGGCGGCATGATCGTCGCCGAAGGCACGCCGGAAGAGATTGCGCGGAGGGCGGACACGCACACCGGCCACTTCCTCAAGCTCGACTCCGGAGACCTGTTGACCGGAACCGCCTGAGCGCCGAAAACCATCAACGCCAGACCATCATGACCGCTACCGAAACGCATACGCCCGAATGCCAGATTTGCGGAACGAAAAAGCGAGCCGAGCTGCGGCGGGCGATGATCGTGCGGCCTGCCGTCTCGAAGATCATCCAGAAGAAAACCGGAAGCTGGAACGAGGATGGCTGGATCTGCATGGACGACCTGCAACAGTACCAGCACCTCTACGTGCAGTCGCTGCTGGAGGAGGAGAAGGGCGAGCTGACCGAGCTGGACAAGGAGGTGATCGAGGGACTCCGCAAGCATGAGCTTCTGGCTGCAAACCCGGAAATCGATTTCGAAAGGAAGCTGACGCTTGGCCAACGCATGGCCGATATCATCGCCAGTTTCGGCGGAAGCTGGAAGTTCATCATCATCTTCGGCCTCTTCATCGCCATTTGGATCGGCGTGAACCTCTTGGTGCTCTTCGCCAAACCGTTCGACCCCTATCCGTTCATTCTGCTCAACCTCGTCCTCTCGACGCTCGCCGCGCTCCAGGCCCCGGTGATCATGATGAGCCAGAACCGCCAGGAAGACCGCGACCGCCAGCGAGCGATTTACGACTACAAAGTGAACCTGAAAGCCGAACTCGAAATCCGCCAACTCCACCAAAAAGTCGATCACCTGCTCTCAAAGCAATGGGAACGTCTGGTAGAGATTCAGGAGATTCAGATGGAGCTGATTAACGAGTTGAGGGAGAAGAAGTAGCGCTGTGTCAGAAGAAAAATGACGGTCGTCATCGCGAGTCCCGACCTGTCGGGACGTGGCGATCCATCTTGAACCGCTTTCAATGATTCCGCATGGATTGCCACGTCGCTATGCTCCTCGCAATGACGGGGAATGTCCAAGACTGTTTGGTATTGATATGACATTAGAAGGGATTAAAGATTTTTCTTTTCGCTCTTTCGCCGCTACGATTTCGTTGAGGGAGTCGTGCCTCTCGATTCCACTGTATCGGATCGAGACGATCAAAAACGAAAGGCATCAATTCTCGAACGTGATTTTCATTTTCATGCCCAGTGCTTTCGAGTAGCGGTACATCGTCGAAAGGCGAATATCCTCGGCATGATTCTCGATGCGGGAGATTGCCGTTTTCTTGGTTTTCAGCAAAGCCGCCATCGCATCCTGCGTCAGTCCGGCCTTTTTGCGGGCTTCTTTCAGCATAACCCCGATTTTGAACTCCTCAAACCCCTCGTCGAAGTCCGCCGCGAACTCGGGATCGGCCTTTTTCCGCTTTTCTATGTATTTGTCAAGATCATCCACGTGAATTCCTCCTGATATTATTCAGGTCGGCGTTTTTGGACGTTGGCAGAGTAACTATATACATCATTTCACCATTTTTATTTAGGCGGCTTAAAGGCGGCTAAAATTGTGTTGGAAAGTTCACTTTCAAGAATAAAAGCTTGATCAGTCATTGAGATGGCATTTTCTTTTGCCTGGCGAGCTATTTTTTCCTGTTTCTCAGATTCAATTAGAGATTCGTTAAGCTTGTTACGTTCTTGTTCGTTTGGAAGAGGAATCTCTATATTTTTGATCAAAGACCATCTAATTCTTGTCCTATTTGCTCCTGTTGCAGCAAGTAACATTTCAGAACGAAAAACTTCCGAACGAAGAAGTACCCACAATACACGAGGCGGGATATTTAACTTCGGCGTTAATACCGTATATTCATTAGAGACCACACATCCATCAGCATCTTCTCCAATATAGCCAACGCTCCCATATGTCGCTGCTATATTTGAAATAGCAATATCGCCTTCACACACCCTATACAATTTCTGATGTTGAGTTGTTGTTGGATCAACATCATCACCTTTTTGTGCCTCGCCTGTGTATGTGACACGTAAATATGTCTCAATATCATTATGATTCGGACAATCGATAATGTATCCTTCAGTGAACTTTTTTTCATCTGCAATATTTTTTAGCTTAACAACATTTAGCCCAGAATTATACCATTTCTCTTTACTTGCACCTCTTTGAATCAAGCAATGCTTAACATCAAGTCGATCTATAATTTTTTCAGCACGAACAACAAATTCTTTTGGCGCTTCGCCAGTACAATATCTTTCATATTTCTGAGCAACCATCGCGATTTCTTCTTTTGCTTTTGCTCTATTTATTGCATCTATTGGCATACTTCTTGCACGCGAAGGGTCATCCAAGCCGACATATCTACAGGGAAACATAAAAACATCACATTGGGTTTCATTCTTATCTGTTTTTTTCTGTAAAACAAGCAGAGATGTTTTTACTCTTGCCTTTGACCTCTGGAAGGCATCACCGGGCAGTGAAACAACTGCCTTTACTATATAATTTGAAAAAATCCACCGACGAAACCACGCATACTTATCACCACTTAATATTCCGTCATCAAGAACAGTAATTATCCGACCACCTGATTTTAGTAAATCATGATAACGCTCAATAAACATCAGATTTGATCTAAGCTCTTTTTTCTGAAGCTCAAAATACAACAACTCATAATCTCTCAAGAGCATATCTGAATATCTACCATCATCTTCTTCACTCAATTTATAAGATTTGGCAAACGGTGGATTTGTAATAACTACATCAAAGAAGCCATCAGACGACTTTGAAATGCGAGAAAAGTCATCTTTTTCACGTTCTTGATCAGGAGAGTCTTGTGGCCGTTTTTCGAGTTTCTTATCCAACCCATCAAGGTTAAATATTGTGGCTCCACCGTCACCATGAAGGTACATGTTCAGTCTTGCAATCCGAGCAAGATTCGGGTCTTTGCCTACCTCACATCCCCATATATGATTACTTTTTACCACATCTTTTGCAGAATTTTTTTCTTCTGCTGTCTTGCCCGTAACAGAATCTATCTTGGCCCACATATCAGCAAGAACGTCAATAAGAAAACCGCCGGTTCCACAACAGCCATCATATACACGATCACTTTTTTCCGGATGATCTACATCAACTTTTATTCGAGCAAGTTTTACTCCAAGTTTGACTATACTTCTTGGAGTAAAATACTGTCCCAAATCTTTTCCCCGCATTGTGGCACTTAAAAATGTCTCGAACAATCTACCATTTAAGTCTGCATCTATGCCAAATAGATATTTTTTCTCAAGAATCTTAACAACTTCCTTGATCGTTTCAGCTGAAAGATTTATCGTACCATTGGGTTCAAATATTCTACGACGAACACCCGCCCCAATATCTTTTTCCATTGAATCGATAAATGTTTTGAACCATATATCACTCAACGGGTTTATTGAGTTTGACTCTTGAGCCTCAATCCAAGCTAATGAGAATTTGATTTTTGAAGCATCAACTAAGAACCTATCATGCTCGGAATCTGTTCCGAACGAATCTCGGATATGCTTGTCCGATATTAATTTTAGTGCTATAATCTTGACAAATTCGAAAAATGCTGCCGACTGACTTATGTTATCTGTTTTATAAATAATTTGATGGCAACGAGCAAAAGCTTCGTTTATTTCTTCAATGCACGGCTTTGTCAGTTCAAGTGATGTTGTTTTTGATGTAAACATCGGGCTTGAATTTTTTAATACCTCTGGGGACAAGATATCTCTTAACTCGTCAATTCCAGGGCTACCAATCAATATTTCATTATGGTATCTGCGATAAAGCGGCCTATCATAGTCCCAGCGATAGATTCTGGTCTCCAATCCATTGCATAACATAAAATACTGGACGGGATTGGAGTCTTTATGTTCCGAATTGAGTATCACCGAATATCCTTTTGGTTGCCACACCCAATCATCAATATTTTCGAGTGGGCTTTTAGCTTCGACAATAATTTGAACCGATTCGTTTGCCACCACTAAAAAATCGGGCCGATAATTACTTGCCTTTCCTCTTGGGCTTTTTCTGACTCCAAGTTCTTTAAGTGATTTTTTGTTTTTTATTTGACTATCTCTATATCCGAGATATTTAAGTAATGGCACAATAAAAAAAACCTCAACATCCGATTCGTTTTTTAGAATTGTGCGTGAGCAAATAGTCTTCATGTTGCTATACTTTGTTTTTCTTGACTGAACCATCTCACTTACTTATTCACATCACGGTCATTTTCCCAGTTATTCCATTTCCCAAAATATCTGTATATACAATGGAGAAATCACATTCCCTCACATAAACTCCTCGAAATAATCCAGATCCTTGTGGAACGTCTCCTCCAGCGCGAAGAGCGAAGTGAAGGCCAGCACGATGCAGATTGCGCCGACGATGATTGCGCCGGTTTCGAGGCCGAACTGGGCTCTCGTGAACTGGAAGAGCATCGTGATCGGCACCACCATGCCTCGCACGAAGTTCGGTACGGTCGTGGCCACCGTTGCGCGGAGGTTGGTGCCGAACTGCTCGGCGGCGACGGTCACGAAAATCGCCCAGTAGCCGCCCGAAAAGCCGAGCGCGGCGCAGACGGCATAGAAAACCGCTGGCGTCGCCCGCCCTTGCAGGAAGAACACGGCCACCGATCCGATAATCAGCACGAGAAAGAGCAGCACAGCCTTTTTGCGGCTCTTCAGCACCTGGCTGAGCAAGCCGCTACTCAGGTCGCCGAAGACCAGTCCGAGGTAGCAGAACATCACGGCGTTGCCCGCCGACACCGGCCCCGTCGTGCCGAGCGCCGTGGCGAATTCGGGCGAGAAGGTGATCAGCACGCCGACGACGAACCAGATCGGCACGCCGATGAGGATCGAGTTCAGGTAGCGGAAAAAGCGGTTGCGGCTGGTGAAGAGCGCCAGCAGATTGCCTTTGCTGACCGCCGACTTGTTCTCCATCGTCTGGAACATCCCCGACTCCGAGACCTTGAACCGCGCCACCAGCAGAACGAGACCAAGCGCGCCGCCAATGAAAAAGGCCGTGCGCCAGTCGTAGTGCGTCGCCACCGCGTTGGCAAGAATCGCGCCGGTGACGCCAATCGAGGCGACCAGCATCGTGCCGTAGCCGCGCACTTTGGTGTGCAGAATTTCGGAGACCAGCGTGATGCCCGCCCCCAGCTCTCCGGCCAGCCCGACGCCCGCTATGAATCGCAGCACGGCGTAGCCCTCCAGCGACGTCACCATTCCGTTGGCGATGTTGGCCAGCGAGTAGATCAGAATCGAGCCGAACATGATCTTCAGCCGCCCCTTCACGTCGCCGAGCCATCCCCACAGGATGCCGCCCAAGAGCATCCCGATCATCTGCATATTGAGGAGAAAAACGCCGTAGTCGATCAGCGCCTTGCCTTCGAGGCCGAACGCCTTGAGGCTCGGCACGCGCACGATGCTGAAGAGCACCAGATCGTAAATATCGACAAAATAGCCAAGCGCGGCCACGATCACCGGCAGGCTGAAGACGTCACGGACGCTCGCGTGGGATTGCTCCTGCATAAGAGAAGAAAGGATAAAGGGTTGACGAATCAGAAAGGAAAATACGAGCTTTTCGGGGATATAACCTCAAGCCGGGAATTTTCGAAAATCGGGTGTGCACGATGGTCTCTCATGCCGGGCGAGGCTTGCGGTATCGCTCAACGAAAAAGAGCGATATTTTAGTTAACACTCTATACCAATTTTATAAAAAAATATATATTGAAGGCAAGATGTATGGTCAATGAGTTCTGTACCATCTCGGGAAACGATCACAAACACTGATCGCGGCTCGACAGTATCAGTACCTGGAGCTGCGGCACTACTCAATATCAATGTCTGAACAGCCGCCCCCAACGACTCCGCCCCTCACCATCGACAACCTCCTCTTGCCGGATGGATTGAACACCAGAGAATCCGGCAAAACTGTTTACAACACGATGGCTGAAGTCACCGAACTGTACGACGCCATCCCGGCTTCGGTCATCATCGTTAATGCGCGGATGCGCCTGATCGGCTGGAACCGCTTTTCTCGCGACACGATCAACGGCCTGTCCGACCGCGAAATGACCGGCATCAATCCGCTGAAGCGGGTGCATCCCGATGACTTCGACGAAATCAGCCGCAAGGTGCTCAGCATCATCCATGAGAATTCCGAGGAGAGCGCCGAGTTCAGAATGTACCACAAAAGCGGGCCGCCCTACAAGTGGGCGATGTTCCGGGGCAAGCGGGCCATCATCGGGGGCGAACCCTGCATGGTGGCGGTCGTGACCGAAATCACCGAACTCAAGCGAGCCGAAGAGCAGCGGAACAAGCTTCAGGTGCAACTGTCGCAGTACCAGAAAATGGAGATGGTCGGCCAGCTTGCCGGAGGCATCGCGCACGACTTCAACAACGCCCTGACGGCGATCATCGGCATTGCGGAGCTGGCTCGCAAGAGGCTCGATCCTGCCAGCCCCGCCGCCCGGAACATCGACGACATTCACCAGCTCGCAAGCCGTTCGGCGGAGATGACCCGAAAGCTGCTCGCCTTCGCCAGAAAGCAGGTTACGACGCCGAAGGTGTTCGAACTGAACGGGGCGGTTTCGGAGTGCCTGCGCCTGCACCGGAATCTCATCGGCGAGAGCATACGGATCGACTGGCATCCGTACGCCAGACCGCTTCAGGTGCAGTTCGATCCCGTGCAGCTCGACCAGATTCTCTCCAACCTGCTCGTCAACGCACGCGACGCCATCGACGGAAACGGCGAGATTCAGATCGAATGCGAGAGCGTCCGGCTCGACATGGCCGATTGCGTCAACGGACGGTCGGGATTTTCGCCGGGAGAGTACGCGAAAATCTCGGTGAGCGACACCGGCGGAGGCATCGACGAAAAGATTCTGCCTCATATCTTCGAACCGTTTTTCACCACCAAGGAGATCGGCAAAGGCACCGGCCTCGGCCTCTCGACGGTCTACGGCATCGTGATGCAGAACAACGGCCACATCGAATGTCACACGGAGCCGGGAAAGGGCGCGACCTTCTCGATCTATCTGCCTCTGCACCATGAGGATGGGGAAGCGAACGGCGAAGTCATTCCGACGGAGAGTGTGCCGATAGCGACCGCTCCGCCGGAGAAAGAAACGATCATGGTGGTTGACGACGAGCCGTTTATCCTCAAGATGATCGAGGATATTCTCGAAAGCCGCGGCTTCACCGTGCTGACCGCCAGCGATGCCGGAGAGTGCCTGAAAATCACCGAATGTTGCGCCAAACCTGTCGATCTGGTGGTGGCCGACCTCTTGCTGCCGGACATGAACTGCATGGAGATGAGCCGTCGGCTCAGGCTGAGCAATCCATCGCTGAAGCTGCTTTTCATGTCGGCCCACTCGCCGGAAACGATCACCTCGTGCTGGACGGAGAAGGATAAAGGAAACTTCATCCAGAAGCCTTTCGGCGTCGATGATTTCATCGAAGCTGTCGAGCAGACGCTGAACATCGCCTGAAGGGTATCGGTGCTCCAGCAACAAGAACGTTCAAAAAGATGCCTGAAAAGCGCCTGTCATTCTGAATGAAGCAAAGCGTAAAGAAGAATCCATTTTATTATAAAACAAAGAGTTCTGGGTTCTTTTCCCCACAATTCGGACTCAGAATGACAAAAACTCAGCGATCAGTGGTTGAGAAGATGGATACTTTTTTATCGCTGACGGTCATAAAGACGATTTCGATGATCAGGCTGCCTCGGCTATTACTTCAATTCTCGATGCGTTGAGCGCTGTCCGGCATTGACGTGCCTCAGCACGCCCGATGCGTCCGCTTCGACCGCGAAGGCCCGCTCGAAGCGCTGCATCCTCGTCAGCGCGTTCGGCACGGCGATGCAACGCAGCCCGGCGGCCACCGCCGAATCGAGGCCGCGCCGCGAATCCTCGACGGCCAGGCACTGCTCCGGGCCGACGCCAAGGAATTCCATTGCTTTGAGATAGGGTTCGGGATGGGGCTTGGCGTTCGTGATTTCGTCATCGGTGACGATCACCTCGAAGTGGTCGAGCAGACCGTGCGCCGAGTGCATCAGCATCACCTTGTCACGCGGGCTGCCGGTCACGATGGCCAGCCGTACCTGGCCGGAGAGCGCCTCGATGGTTTCGCGAACCTTCGGCATGAGCGGCACGGAGGAGCGCAGACGCTCGACGAACGCCTCGTTGCGCCGTTCGAGCAGCGGCGGTATCAGCTCCGGCGCGAGGCCGAGTTCCCCGGCTATCTGATAGCTGTGCTTGGCGTTACCGAGGTACTCGACGCCCCAGAACTCCGCATCGAGCTGCAACCCCGCTGCTGCAAAAAAACTTCGCGTCAGCTCGAAAAACAGCGTCTCGCTATCGACCAGCACCCCATCGTTATCCCAAAGAATCGCTTCGATCATCGAAAGTTGGTTATGTCGTTGCATGTTATCGCCAGCCATCATCGAAATCGCCATCGAAATCGGAGTCGATTGCGATCAGCATTTCTTTTGGCTTCCTGGGAGCGCCAAGCTCCAGCTTGGCATTTTCCTGATTGATAGTACTGCGGTAACAATAAATCACAAATATTGACAAAAGAAGCTATTGGGCTAAAGCCCCTGTTTATTTTGTCTTATCCCTATACCCCGTCCCGAATGCTTTCGAGACGGGGCAATTGTTTATGAGTTTTAATACCCGAAAGCATGACGACTTCTGATATTCAACATTGCCCCGGCTTTCAAGCCGGGGTTTAAGAGCACATATTCTATCATGGGCTTCAGCCCAATATCTTGCCTGTGCCCTCTTCATTGAAATCGTCATCGGAGTCTGATTGAGTCGATTTCGATTCCCCCCCTTCACCGGTAGCATCCGCGATACAAGCGCCAGAAGCGCAGCGCCAGCTTGCGGATGTCGCGGTCTCCGACGAGCGCGAGCATTTGGCGGGTGGTCTGGCGCGGATTGTTGCGCATCAGTTCGTTGCGGTAGAGCAGCCGCATGAGCGCGTCCATCGTGAGCGTCCATGCCGCATCGACCACCTCGTCGAGGCGCACCACCGGAAACGGCGTCGGCTCGCTCGCCGGAACCTCGCGTAGCTGAAGCGCTCGCCGGTCGCCCGCCTGCTCGACGACGAAGTCGATCCGCTGCCCCGATGCCGTGTGCGCGAGGCAGACGCCCGTCGGCTCTTTGAGCGGCGGCGGTGGCGGCGTTTTGGCGTAGTCGAGCGTCGGCGACGTGCCGAGCCACAGCTCGAACGCCTCGAAGAGAATACGGGCCGCCTCGTCGCGGTCGAGCGTTTTGTTGATCTTCAGCAGGAACACGAGCTGGAACAGGTCTTTCAGGAACGTGAGCAACACGCCGCGATTGTCGTCGCGCTTGAGCACGGAGCGGTAGTCGCAGAAGGCCACGTTGCAATAGACCATCATGCGCATGATGTCGCGGTTCTCCATGTGCGCCGTGCGGATCACCGGTACGAAGTTGTTGTAGAGGTCCCAGTCACGCGAAGTGATGTTGCCGTCGCGGGCGTACTCGTCGAAAATCCGGGTGCCGGGGTACGGGGTCATCGCCATGAAGAGCGTTTGCCGCAACCCCAGCGCACGGGCGAACTTGGGATAGGGCATCGTATCCTCGACGCTCTCCGAGTAGTGGCCGACGATGAAGTACCCCTCCGAGCCGACGCTGAACTTGTTGAGTAATTTGATTGCCGTCGTCACCTCGTCGAGTGAGTTCTGCTTGTTCATCAGTTCGAGAGTCTTCGGGTTCGGACTCTCGATGCCAAGCCCCACCTTGCTGAGGCCGATTTTGCGCAGCTTCGGCAGAATCCGCTCGGCGCGGATCACATCTTTTGCCCGCGTCTCGGTGACGATACGGAAGTTGGTCAGCCCGCGCTCGATCATGAGGTCGCAAATCCGCTCGACGCGCTTGATGTTGGTCAGAAAGTTGGCGTCCCAGATTTTGAGCAACTTCTTCTTTTTGGGATCGTGCAGTTGGGCGATCTCCTCGACCACGTTCTCCGCGCTCCGCCCGCGCCAGTGCTTGTGCATCTTGTCGTTCGCGCAGAACGAACAGACCCACGGGCAGCCACGTGACGTATAAATCGTGTCGATGGTGTAGTCGCAACTCTTCTCGCCGAAGCGCTCGGGGCGAATCGAACGAAGCGGCAGGCGGATCGAATCGACATCCTGAATCAGCTCCCGCAGTCCGGTATGGACGTACTCGCCCTGCTCCTTCCAGACCAGCCCTTTGACCTCGCGGGACGGCCCTTTTTCGACCAGCTCCCGGAAGGTCGCCTCCCCCTCACCGACGACCACCAGATCGACGCATCCGAGATCGAGCACCTGCTCCGGCAGCGCGGTCGGATGGAAGCCGCCCATCACCACGGTAATGCCGTGCTTTTTAGCGATCCGCGCCAGCTTCTCGGCGTTGTTGAAGCACCCGGTCATCGAGGAGATGGCCACAAGATCGAACGGGCGCTGTTTCAGCAGCCGCTCGAAGCTGTCGAAAATCCCGTCGTTGTAGTAGTTCTCGGGCATCGCCATACTTTCGACGATGTCCTCCACGGCGGCGGCCAGGTAGCAGACGCCGATACAGTCGCTGATATACCGCGGAAACGGCGTAATAATCGCCTGCGGAGCCTCGACAAAGCAGATGTTCCTGTAATACGCCATAGAAGAATAAGATAGACCGAGGTTGGAATCAGCTCAGGAAAAGACAAGAAGCCGAAAAATCGAACAGCCCGCACGAAGAAGAATATACGTACAATGTATGAATTCAAAGCATCGCAAGGACAACAGGGACAACAGAGACTTCAATGTGGGCAAAATCGCTCTTCTTCTCTTCGTCCTTGCAGTCCTTGCTGTCCCTGAAGTCCTTTTCTTCTCTTCAGCAAATTCGCGGCAACTGCTCGCCGAGGGGCATTTCCACAATGCGGCGGCTGCCGAAAGGCGTGCGCATCACCACCATGCCGGGGTGCTCTTCGACCACTTTGCCAATGATCGCGGCTTCCCTGCCGTGCTCGTGCGCCCGCATGGCGGCAAGCGCTGCGTCAGCTTCGGCGGCGGGCACGACGATCAGCACTTTACCTTCGTTGGCTACCGTCAGGGGATCGATGCCGAGGAGTTCGGCGGCTCCGCGCACCTCGTCGCGCACGGGGATCGCGGCTTCGTCGAGTTCAATGCCGACTGACGACGACGCTGCCAGCTCGTTGAGCGTGGCCGCGACGCCGCCTCGGGTGGGGTCGCGCATGGCGTGGAGGTTCGGCGCGGCTGCGAGCACTTCGGCGACGAGGCCGTTCAGTGCGGCGGAGTCGCTCGTGATGCGGCTCTGGAAGGAGAGGCCTTCGCGGGTGGTGAGAATCGCCATGCCGTGGTCGCCGATGGTGCCGGAGAGGATGACCGCGTCGCCGGGCCGGAGATTGCGGCACGACACGTCGCGCCCCGGCGGGATGAAGCCGACGCCGGAGGTGTTGATGAAAATCCGGTCGCACTGCCCTTTCTGCACCACTTTCGTGTCGCCGCACGCGATCACCACCCCGGCCTTCCGCGCCGCTTCGGCCATGCTCGCGACGATGCGTTCGAGGTCGGCGAGCGGCAGCCCCTCTTCGAGCACGAACCCGGCGCTGAGGTAGCGCGGCACCGCGCCGCCGACAGCGAGGTCGTTCACCGTGCCGTTGACCGCCAGGTCGCCGATGTTCCCGCCGGGAAAAAAGATCGGCGAGACGACGTAGGTGTCGGTAGTGAACGCAATGCGCCCCGGCTCGGCATCGAACCGCGCCTGATCGTCGAGCTGGTCGAGCACCGGATTGCCGAGGTGCGGCATGAACACCCGCGCCGTCAACTCCTGCGACAAACGCCCGCCCGCGCCATGAGCCATCTGGACGGTTTCATGCTGAAGTATCGGCGAAGGACAACTGAGCTGCATGGATGTATGGGATTGGGTGGGTTATTTTTTCAGGTCTCTCAGTAATCGGTTAAAAGCTGCCTTATAAGCAACATCTTCGTTCCATTCAGTAAAATCGCCGATGTTGCGTTGATTCTTAACGCTGGAAGCCCAGCCTGTCTTGCTGGCCATAACCACAGTATCCAGACGGATAGGGAACAAGACCGGCATTCCGCGCTCTTTCTCAAGATCAAAGGCATGTTCTACTTCGTCCTCTACCCAACCACTCTTAACTGAATGTTCCGAGAGAACCAAGAGAAGCTTGTCATAGTTGCGAATTTTTTCATGAATAGTCAGCCTTGTTTTTGCACCAATAGGTAAATCATGGGGGGCATAGTAACACCGAACACCTTTTTCCTGAAGTTCATCATAAAGACGATCCACAAAAATCTTATCCAACGAGCTATGGCTGATAAAGCAAGAGTAGTAATCACTTGCTTTGGGGTTCATTTCGCGAATTTTCTTTATGGCGACATCCGGCAAACCACATCCTCGCATAAAGACATCCGGTATTTCGCCATTTGATGCGTAAATCGTGTCTATGCCGATGGTTGATGGGCCTCTGTGATTTATAGTTTCCAAGCCGATAACATTACTGAGATCAACAGCGCTAAATGTTGTAGGCCCTACTACTACGTAACTCAGGTTTGCACCGTCAAGGGATTCCCAATAGTAGGCCGCCCCACCGAGGTATGCTCCGCTGAGGTTTGCTCCATCAAGGCTTGTCAAATAGAAGCTCGCCCCTCCGAGGTTTGCTCCACTAAGGTCTGCATTGCTGAGGTCTGTCCCACAAAGGTCTGCACCCATGAAATTTACCCCACAAAGGTCTACTCCATGAAGGTCTGCACCATAGAGATTAGGCTTCAAATCCGGATTTTCTTCCCGCGCCGCATTCCACCCCTCAACCGATTTCAGAAGCAGCTCTTTTGTCAGAATATTATTTCCCATAAAATCTTCCTTTTTCAGCTCTTGCGGTGATAGCGATAGTACGCGGCGCAAGCTCCTTCGGAGGAGACCATTGTTGCGCCGAGCGGGGTTTGCGGGGTGCATTCTTGGCCGAAGGCCGGGCAGTCGGAGGGTTTGAGGTGGCCTTGCAGCACCTCGCCGCTCCTGCACAGGGGCGACTCCTGCGGGGTGATGTGGCCCACGTCGAAGCGCTTTTCGGCGTCGAAGCGCTTGTACTCCCGGCGCAGCACGAGTCCGCTCTGCGGGATGACGCCGATGCCGCGCCACGGACGGTCGGCGATCTCGAACACCTCCTGCATCACCCGCCGCGCCTCGGGGTTGCCCTCACGACTGACCACGCGCCCGTAAGCGTTCACCACGCCCGACCGGCCCGCTTCGAGCAGTTCGACCGTCTTGAGAATCGCGTCGAGCAGATCGACCGGCTCGAACCCGGCGGGCACGATCGGCACGCCGAACTCCGCCGCGACCGGCTCGTACTCCTCGTACCCCATGATGGCGCAGACGTGCCCGGCGGCGAGGAACCCCTGCACGCGGTTGTCGGGTGACGCGAGAATCGCCCGCATCGCCGGAGGCACCATCACCTGGCTCACCAGCTCGCTGAAGTTGCCAAGCCTCTCACGCGCCGCCTGCCGGACGGCCATCGCGTTGGCCGGAGCCGTGGTCTCGAAACCGACGGCGAGAAACACCACCTCTTTTGACGGATTGTCCCGCGCGATCTGCAACGCTTCGAGCGGCGAAAAAACGATGCGCACATCCGCCCCCTCGCTCCGCGCCATGAACAGGTCTTTCGAGTTGCCCGGCACGCGCAGCATGTCGCCAAAACTCGTGAGAATCACCCCCGGCATGGCGGCAATCGCCAGCGCCCGCTCGATGGTTTCAAGCGGCGTGACGCACACCGGGCACCCCGGCCCATGCACGAGATGCACATTCGGCGGTAAAAGCTGGTCGATCCCGTTCCGCAGAATCGAATGCGTCTGCCCGCCGCAAATCTCCATGATCGTCCAGTCGTGACGCGCCACCTGCCGGATGCGGTCAAGCAGAGCGCGGGCGCGAGCCGGGTCGCGATATTCGTCGATATACTTCATAGGACATAAGGGACATCAGGAACTTAAAAGACAAAAGAAAAGGTCATTCAACGTTTGGCTCGCCGTTCACATCGAACGCGCCGCTTCTGATCAGCTCATCCCAGAGCTTCAGGCTCTCGGCAGCCTCCTCCTCGTCGATGATCTTCAGCGCAAAACCCGCGTGGACAATGGTGTACTGCCCGATGGCGATCTCCGGCACATATTCGAGGCAGGCTTTCGTGAGAGCGCCGCTGATGTCTACCGTGCCCATCTTCAGGCCGTTCTCTTCGCGGATTTCTATGAGTTTACCGGGTATGGCTAAGCACATTGTTTCAGTTGATAATTGATAGTTGACAGTTGATAGTTGTTGGGTTCATTTGTTTGCGGGTGGATTCTGTTTTGATGACTTGATAATGCTGGTCAGGAGTTTCAGCAATTCAACGATGTCAGGCTTGATTGAGTCATAACCTTTCTTTTCAATGAGTTGCGACTGGTGGAGCAGCTCGATCCAATATTCAGTTTCATTGGCTTCCTTGAGTGCAATTGACAGTTTGTGAATAAAATCAGCTCTGCTTTCAGCCTGTTGAGCTTCACGAACAAGAGCACCGATGGCAGTCCCAGACCTGAGCAGCTGTCTGCTTAAAACATACTCTTTCTTCTCCTTCTCAAGAAACCGGCAAAGCCTGACAACCCGAAGCGCAAACCCAAATGAAAGTTCACGAACCCCATTCCCATTCATCTCGCTTTTCGACTCCACACTCTTCATCTTTTTAACTATCAACTGTCAACTATCAATTATCAACTTCTTTGTACTGCCCTCGCAAAAACTCGCGCCCAATCGCGGCCTGCCCAAGGCTTATACCGCCGTCGTTGGTGGGCACTTGCTGGTGGATCAGCACTTTGTATCCGTTGCTTTGGAGTTCGTGGGACAGCGCTTCTACGAGGAGCTGGTTCTGGAAGACGCCGCCGCTGAGAGCTACGGTTTTGATGCCGGATTCGTGACTGGCCATGCTCGCAACCTCAGAGAGCATTCCAATGAGCGTGCGGTGGAAGCGTTGGGCGACCTCGGCGGCTCCTGCGCCAGCGCGGACGGCGGCGGCAATTTCGCGGAGCATGGGGGAGATGAGCATCAGCCAGCGCCCGTGCCGCCGCTCGAAGCCAAAGCTGTAGCCCGCATCGGCAATCCGCCCGCCCGCCGCCTGCATCAGCTCGATGGCCGCCTGCCCTTCGTAGCGGGCTTCGTGGCGCAGGCCGCAGATGGAGGCCACGGCGTCGAAAAGGCGTCCGCAGCCGCAGCTTTCCGCCGTGCCGACCCCTTTTGCGAGCAGTTCGAGCACTTGCGTGGCCTGCGGCTGGCGGAAGCACTCCAGCCCCTCCGGCGACACGCCGCTCCGGTGCAGCCAGCCGAGCGCCGTTCGCCAGATTTGACGCACCGCCGCATCGCCGCCGGGCAGCGGCATCGGCTCCAGCGAGGCGAAGCGCGTCACGGCGGCGGCATCGCCGATGAGCACTTCGCCGCCCCACGCGGTGCCGTCCGCGCCGTAGCCGACGCCGTCGAGCATGAGGCCGATGGCCGGGCCGTCAAAACGATGCTCGGCGAGGCAGGAGGCGAGATGCGCGTGATGGTGCTGCACGCCAAGCGTCGGGCGGCCCTGTTCCCGCGCCCAGCGCGTGGTCATGTAGGCCGGATGAAGATCGTGCACGATAAGTTCGGCCTCCGTTCGGAAGATGCGCTGCATGTGCGCGGCCACCTCGTCGAAGTGGCGATACGCTTCGTAATTTTTCATGTCGCCGATGTGCTGGCTCATGAACGCCTCGCCGCCCTTCACGAGGCAGAGCGCGTTCTTCAGCTCGCCGCCCGTACCGAGCACCGGCGGGCCGCTTTCGAGGAGCCTGATCGGCGCGGGCGCGTAGCCCCGGCTCCGGCGCACGAGACGCACCGCTCCGGCGAGGTGGACGACCACCGAGTCATCGCAGCGCCGTGCGATGGGGCGGTCATGCATGAGAAAAGCATCGGCGATGCCCGCCAGCCGTTCGAGCGCCTCGGCGTTCTCCGCCACGAGCGGCTCCTCGCTGAAATTGGCGCTGGTCATGACGAGCACCTCCGGCCCTTCGCGCATGAGCAGTGAGTGCAGCGGCGAATAGGGCAGCATCACGCCGAGACGATCATTGCCGGGCGCAATCGATGGCGCGAGCGGCAGATAGGGACGTTTGCGCAGCAGCACGATGGGCGCTTCCGGCGAGGCGAGCGCGGCCTCTTCATCCGCACCGATTTCGCACAGCGCACGGGCGGCGGCGAGGTCGCGCACCATCACGGCGAAAGGCTTCTCCTCGCGCCCTTTGCGTGAGCGGAGACGCTGGACAGCCTCCTCGTTCGAGGCATCGACGGCGAGATGAAAGCCGCCGACCCCTTTGATCGCCAGAATCATCCCGTCCGCCAGCATCTCGCCCGCCGCCGAAATCTCATCGGCAACCTCCTCGGACGGTCTCATTTTTTCTGTCGTCATTGCGAGGAGCGAAGCGACGTGGCAATCCATCGTACTGAATTCACGCAGAAGATTGCTTCTCCCGACAAGTCGGGATCGCCATGACAGAGAGTCGGGTCTGATTACGGATCGATGAGGAACTTGTTTACGGTATGTCCGACAAGCTGCCAGCCGGTCGCCATCCGCATCACGCAGTTCGAGCTTTGGCCCGCAAACCGGGCAGGCGTTGGGCTGGGCGTGGAAGCGGCGGTCGGCAGGATCGGCGTACTCGCGCTGACACTCCGGGCACAGCGAAAAACCTTTCATCGTGGTCAAGGGGCGGTCGTAGGGAGTGCGCTCGACGATGGTGTAGCGCGGCCCGCAGTCGGTGCAGTTGGTGAAGGCGTAGCGGTAGCGGCGGCTGGCGGAGTCGGCTATGTCGCGGAGGCAGGCCGGGCAAATGGCGATGTCGGGCGAGATGAGCGTCTCCATAGATTCGCCAACGGACGATTCCGAAATGACGAATCCCGCATCGCCTTCGACCAGCGCGATCTGCTGGCGGACAACCGTATCGATGCGAGCCAGCGGCGGCGCTTCGTCGCAGAGAGCAGCTTCGAAGCGGTCGAGCGAGTCCGGTTCGCCATCGATCTCGATCACCACGCCGGAGCCGGTGTTGCGGACAAATCCGTCGAGGGCGAGCCGACCGGCCAGCCGCCAGACGAAGGGGCGGAATCCCACCCCCTGCACAATGCCGCCGACCTCGATCCGGCGGCGTTCGCGTCGGGACGAACCGCTCAGAGCGCCGCGAGCTTCGAGGTCAGCCATGAAATCCACTGGTCGAAGCCCTCGCCGGTTTTCGCGGAAACCTCGATCCATTCGAGATGGTGATTGACCTGCATGGCGTAGTCACGGCACTTGGCCGCGTCGAAATCGAGATGCGGCAACAGATCGATCTTGTTGAGCAGCACGACATCCGCATGATGGAACATCGTGGGATACTTGATGGGCTTGTCCTCGCCCTCGGTGACGCTGATGACCACCACTTTCTTCGCCTCGCCGAGATCGAAAAGCGCCGGGCAGACCAGATTGCCCACGTTCTCGATGCAGAGCAGCGAGCGCTCCGGCGGGTCGAGTTCGCGGACAGCGCGTTGCACCATCAGCGCGTCGAGATGACAGCCGGTGCCGGTGTTGACCTGGATCACCGGAACGCCAAGCGCGTCGATGCGGTCGGCGTCGTTGGTGGTCTGCTGGTCGCCCTCGATTACGGTGACGGGGCAGTGCTCCAGCAGCATCGGGATGGTTTTTTCAAGAATCGAGGTCTTGCCGGAGCCGGGAGAGCTGAGGAAGTTCAGCGCCAGCACGCGCCGCGCCTCGAACCAGCCGCGATTGCGCTCGGCGAGCAGGTTGTTCTGCAACAGCACATCCTGCTCGACCTGCACCTTGCGAGCCTCGCCGTGATCGTGGTGGTGGTGATGATCGTGACCGTGATCGTGCTCATGATGGTGGTCGTGTTCGTGATGGTGATGATGACCGCCCTCATCGCCGACATGAACGTGGTAATCCTTCACGCCCGGCTTGCGCAGCACCGCGCCCCCATCCCCCGAACAACCGCAGGTCTCGCACATATTAATTTTACTCCCGTTGAATCTGGTATTATTAATTCTGCCTAAAACTCTTAAACAATTGCCCCGGACTTCAGTCCGGGGTATGCTAATAACACAAAATAATTCCGGGCTTTAGCCCAATCTCTTTCAACGGCGACGGTTGCGATTTTTTGTTGCCAGAGTAATAACTGTTAACACCGATCCGTCCACCCTTTTACTCCATCGTGAACGAACGCACCGCCAGCTCCTCGCCGGATTCGATCCGCACCCGGAACTGTCCGCAGGACGGGCACTTCGCATAAAAGCTCGACACCGCAAACTCCGCGCCGCACGCTTCGCAACGGCCACGGCCCTCGCGCTCCTCGATGAGGAGCTCGGCTCCCTCGGCAAGAGTCTCCCGCGCCGCCGCGTCGAAGCAGAACCGTAGCGACTCGACCTGCACGCCCGCCAGTTGCCCCACGACGAGTTCGATGCCGGTAATCCTGCCGCCGCCCTCCTCGCGGGCCTTGTCAACGACGGCCTCGATCACCGAAAGAGCGATGGACATTTCATGCATGGGAAGCTTTTTTCCGGCAAGTTGTAAATAAGATCAATCTCGACACATTTTACCCCGAACAGGCGATAACAGTTCCTCGACAACGCGTCGGGGTTGTGGTGCATGATCGTCATTTTTTTGTTAATTTCGCAAAAGATCGTCACCGTAACCTAACCTTGAACGCAGTATTGAAACACCTTACCGGATTATACAAGCTGCCGCCGGACACGCTTCTCGATCTTCTCGATCTTGCCGCCGATTACCGCGCTGGCCTCAAGGCCGACAACCCCACGTTCAAAACGGTGCTCTCGAACCGGCGCATCGCGCTTGTTTTCTTTGAAAACTCCACCCGCACCCGCTTCTCGTTTGAAATCGCCGCCCGCCATCTCGGCGCGAGCACCCTGAGTTTCACGGCAGCAGCGAGCAGCGTCACGAAGGGCGAAACCCTGTCGGACACGATCAGAAATCTCGAAGCGATGAAGGTGGACGCCTTCGTGCTGCGCCATCCATCGTCCGGCGCGGCGGAGTTCGTGGCGTCGATCACCGAAAAGCCGGTCGTCAACGCGGGCGACGGCACGCACGAGCATCCCACGCAGGCGCTGCTCGACATACTCACGTTGCGCGAGTATTTCGGACGGATCGCGGGGCTGAAGATCATGATCCTCGGCGACATTCTGCACAGCCGCGTGGCGCGGTCGAACATCATCGGCCTCAAGACGCTCGGCGCGGAAATCGCCGTCTGCGCCCCTACGACGCTCTTGCCGGGACGCATCGACCAGCTTGGCGTGCGGGTCTTCACCGGCATTGACGAGGCGCTCGCCTGGGCGGACGCGGCCATCGTGCTGCGGCTCCAGCTCGAACGGGCAACCGGCGGCTTCATCCCGTCGCTTGAAGAGTACTCGGCGCGGTACGGTCTGACCGATGAGAAGCTCGACCGGCTGAAACGCCTTCTTCCCGTGTTGCACCCCGGCCCGATCAACCGCGAGATCGAAATTTCGAACCTCGTGGCCGACCGCATCCAGCCACCCGGCTATTCGAGCAGCATGCTGCTGGAGCAGGTAACCAACGGCGTCGCCGTGCGCATGGCCGTGCTGCATCGCCTGCTGGCCCAGTAATATTTATAAACCATCATCGACGACCAGGAACTATACAACATGAACACACGCACCTCCCTTCTGACGGCAACGATGCTCGGCGCTCTTTGCGCTGCGATGCCGACGAAATCCGCGATGGCCGAATCGGCGCTCAAGCCGACCTTCGACACGCTCTTCGAGCCGCTGCTCGCCGACCCGATGGAGCCGCGAATCGCCGTCATGCCCATGCTCGGCAAGAAACAGCTCCAGCTCGACATCGGCACCTCGGCTGACCTCTACCAGAGCAAAGACAAGAAATTCGCCGTCGGCATCGACTTCGCCACCTGGTCGCTCCTGAACCGAACCAATAACTTCAAGTTCCCGGTGGACTGCATCGACTACCTGTTCGGCGTCAATACCACCTTCCGGCATCAGCTCAAGTCGTGCAAGCTGCCTTTCGACGAAGCGACCGTGCGGGTTCGTCTGAGCCACATCTCGGCTCACTTTGAAGATGGCCATACCGACGAGACCGGCGCATGGCTCAATCCGCAGCTCGTGCCCGGCGGCAAAATTCCCTTCACCTTCAGTCGAGAATTTTTCAACGTGACGGGCGCGCTCTCCGCACCGGGCCGCCGGGTCTATCTCGGCTACCAGTACATGTACCACACCCTGCCGAGCGGAATCAGCCCCAGCTCGTTCCAGACGGGCGCGGAAATCGGCCTGCCGTCGCACGCCTACGTGGCCGCCGACTTCAAGCTGCTTCCGAAATGGAATTGGGACGAGGGTAAAACCAAAGGCTACCGTGGAACCTGGAACCTGCAAGCGGGAATGCGCATGACCTCGCTTGGCCTCGACAACGTCCGGGTCGCCGCCAACTACTTCTCGGGCATGAGCCGTCAGGGGATGTACTACTACAAACCCGAGAGCTACACCACGCTTGGGATGATTGTGGATTTGTAAGATGAGGGAGGAGCGGCGCACCGCAACGGATCGCTCTGGTCTGACTGATAACCGGAATTCGGGCAGGCGCAAGGCCAGCCCCTACAAAAAACCGGGAAACATCGCAAATTTCCGTAGCGGCAGGCCCCTGTGCCTGCCCGAATTTCATGCAACCACCCAACCCTGTGCAAGGTGGTAAATCAGGGCAACCACAGGGGGTTGCCCCTGCGAAAGACCGGGAAACAATGCAAATTTCCGCCATTTCTGTTGTAGGGGCAATCCCTTGCGGTTGCCCTTTTCTTTCCCTCCTACATCTTCGAATCGAAAAACTCCGGGCACAGGGTAGCGAAACCCTGCTGACGACCAGATTCGATAAATTCATACAAAAATGGGGGATAAAGCTGATAGCCGGACAGCTCCGCCAACGGCAGCCAGCGACTTTCGAGTATCACCTGTTTTTCGTCGGGAAGCTCAGGGTCGCGGCCCGTAACCAGCGTGCCGCCGGTCACTTCGCAGTGAAAGCCAAGTGAGACCGAGTGGTGCCGCTCCCCCTGCCCCGGCAGTCCCGGATGCGGCCAGAGCAGCTCCTTGATGAATACCATGCCGCCAACCGAGCACTCCAGCCCGGTCTCCTCCTCAACCTCGCGCCTGAGCGCCTCTTCGAGGGTTTCGCCGCGCTCGACGACCCCACCCGGCAGAATCCAGTAGCTTTCCGGCATGGCCGGATCCTCCGGCGCGAAGCTCCGGTGCTCGACAAACAGCGCATGACCATCTTTGACGCACAGGGCGCTGACTCTCAGATGGACAAGCTTTCTCGAAAGTTGACTCATAAACAGTTCAGTTGCGGTGATCGATAAATACGTCAGCAAATAAACGAAATATTTCAGGATCGACGCTCAATTTCCTTGTATCAATGTGATGAAACTCGATAGATCATATATGCGAAGTACATATTTTTATATATATAAATAGATAAAGAAAAGAGTACGATAAATACCTCTGCGCCCGATCAGCGCGAATGGCAATAGCGAATGCCGATAGTCTGTATCTTCCGGCGAAAAGCCCAAATAACCTGTATTTTCAGACTTAATAGTTATATAATAGAAGCGCCCGCACGAGGGGAAACGCATCTTTTTTTTGGACTAATCAATACTATTTACTTAATTTAGCGTTAACCATAACCACACCCGTTCTTTTGTATACTTTGTGTTGCCATTCCTGAAAGTGGCGACCGCCCGCCAAAAAGCGGTTTGTTTTTGTCTCGACAACACGCATCACACAACCTAACGGAGAACACACGATGAAAAAAATGCTATCGCTTGCTGCCATGTGCGCAGTACTGGCATACGCATCACCCGCTTCTGCAGAACTGAAACTCGGCGGCGATGCTTCCGTCCGTCTCAGAGGTCAGTTCCAGAACACTGAGCTTAATGGCAACGATGTCGATAATGCCGACGAAAATGACATGCAGTATGCTTACCGCCTGCGCCTGAAGGCCTCCGCCGATCTGGGCAACGGGTACTTCTTCAAGACGTTGCTGACAACCGACAACAACGCAGGAGGCTGGAACACCGTCAACAACAACAACGAAGAGCTTTCGGGCATCGACATTTCACAGCTCTACTTTGGCCGCATGATGAAAGACAGCCATTACATGTTTGGCCGTCTGCCGCTGGGTTCCGTCAACAACCCGATCTTCGATCTTACTCTCTACCCCTTCGATGCTGCCGATATCCCGGTCGCGACCTTCAACATGGATCGCGTCTACGGACTCAACTATGGCTGCAAGCTTGGCTCGGGTGAAGCCAACGCCACCCTCGTCATTTTTGACAACGACGCTACGGATGACTCCAGTAACAAAGGTGACGGTCTCTTCAATGACGCTTACGCCCTCCACCTGACCTACAAGGACAAAATCGGTGATATCACCATCGAGCCCCAGGCAATCATCGGCCTCACCAATCTTGACGGCGGCGATTACTTGAACATCACCCCTGACACTTTTGGTGCCAACATCTCAGTGCCAGCCGGTGACGCCAAGATCGGCCTGAGCGGCTTCTACACCATCTGCAATGACAATGGAAACTACACCGGTGGTGGTGCAGCCGATGTCGACTACAGCGGTTACCTCCTGAGACTCAAAGGCGAAGTTGGCAACGCCATGGCCTGGATCGACTACAACAAGAGCACAGACAAGACCGGTGGTGCTAATGACGACTATACCAACGTCTTCGTTTGGGCGCAGTACAACTTCAAGGTGTACGATTCTGCTGCAGGCTCATTCAGCGTAACCCCAATCGTTCGCTATTGGGCGGCCAGCGCTGATAACAATGCCGGCGTCAAAGTCGACTACGACAGACTCCGTACCGAACTTGTTGCAACCGTTACCTTCTAAGGTCGTTCCGCAGCATTGCTTTAAAAAAGCCGCAGGAAACTGCGGCTTTTTTATTTCCTCTCATTTTTACGCTAACGGCGAAAATAAACAATTGTTTACTTGCTCTAAAGGGGTTATATAGTTATATTATTCCCTTCGTGCCTCGCATATATTTATTTATGCGCCGCATGTTAGTCCGATACGATAATTTCTTCGAAAACCGGCTCTCCGGTCTCTTCCGTTTGGAAGAATTATCGTCATCTCCTTTAGAGTTCTGTTCTTTTCGCCGTTTCAGTCATACAGGCGAGAGTTTACCACGCCAATACCGTTCAATACCCTGTATACGGACAGATGCGTCGTCCGTCATGGGTGACGTACCGCCTGCGTTTCAGGCAGGACAGTGGGCTATTCCATGGTATCAGGCGATTTTTTTTCGTGTTCAATCAACAAAAAACCATCTGACTGGCTATGATTACCATCAAAAAGATCATCTGCCCGGTTGACTTTTCCGGCCTTTCCCGCAAGGCTATGCAGTATGCAAACGAGTTTGCGAAGCTGTCGGACGCCAAAGTCTTCCTGGTCGGCGTCGTCGAAAACGACCCCACGATGAATTACTCGCACGGTCTCGAGAAAGAGAGCTCCGAAGAGGAACAGAAACTCGCCGCGCTTATCGAAGAAGAACAGATGGCCGGCGTCGTGGCCGATTACGCCATCTACGAAGGCTTCCCGGAAGAGTGCATCCTCGACTACGCCAACCGCCAGGAGGCCGACATCATCATCATGGGCTCCCACGGACGCAAGGGGCTGAAGCGCATGATTCTCGGCAGCGTGGCCGAACACATCGTCAGACGCGCTCCCTGCCCGGTACTTGTCGTCAAGGAGAACGAACACGAGTTCATCGACTGAACCGTTTCCGGCTTCTTTTGACGCCGTTTTTTACAGACAATTTTCAGACCTTTTTTCCATCAACCAAGGAGCTTTTGTATGGCACAAAACTACTCTGCCTCCCACTCCGAAGAGGTATCCAGCACGCGGAAGGTCATTGCGGCCTCCTCCGTAGGCACCCTCATCGAGTGGTATGACTTCTATATCTTCGGTTCGCTCGCGAAGATCATTTCCGAACAGTTCTTCCCGAAAGACAACCCGACCGCCGCTTTGCTGGCGACTCTGGCCACTTTCGCCGCCGGTTTCGTCGTCCGTCCTTTCGGCGCGCTTTTCTTTGGCCGCCTCGGCGATCTCATCGGCCGCAAGTACACCTTCCTCGTGACGCTCGTCATCATGGGCGGCTCGACCTTCGTCATCGGTCTCGTTCCCGGCTACGCGCAGATTGGTTTCTTCGCGCCAGCCATTGTCTTCCTGCTTCGACTTCTGCAAGGTCTCGCGCTCGGCGGTGAGTACGGAGGCGCGGCCACCTACGTCGCCGAACACTCGCCCGATAACCAGCGCGGCTACTGGACGAGCTTCATTCAGACCACCGCGACCTTCGGTCTGTTCATCTCGCTCGGCGTCATTCTGATCGTCCGTCAGACGCTCGGTCTCGAAGTCTTCAACGACTGGGGCTGGCGCGTGCCGTTCCTGCTCTCGATCTTCCTGGTCGGCGTTTCGGTCTTTATCCGCATGAAGATGTCGGAATCTCCGATGTTCTCGAAGCTCAAAAAAGAGGGCAAGACGTCCACCAATCCGCTCGCAGAGAGCTTCAAGCAGAAAGACAACCTGAAGATGGTGCTTCTGGCCCTTCTCGGCGCAACCGCCGGCCAGGGCGTCGTGTGGTACACCGGCCAGTTCTATGCGCTTTCCTTCCTGCAGAACGCCTGTAACATCGAGTTCGTGCAGAGCAACATCATCATCTCCATCGCGCTCGTTATCGGCACTCCCTTCTTCGTGGTCTTCGGCGCACTCTCCGACAAGATCGGCCGCAAATGGATCATGATGCTCGGTATGCTCATCGCCGTCCTCTCCTATGGCCCGATCTACAATGCGATGTATGACACCGCCAACCTCAAGAACAAGGTTGAAATCAAGGAAAAAACGGTCGTCGAACACAAGGCCACGGTCAAAGGCGCCGATTCGCTGAAGACCACCATCACCAAGAAGGTCTTCGAAGATGGCACGACCTACAAAGAGACCAAGAAAGAGAAGTTCCCGATTGACGCAGCCGCCAAAGCCGCCTTGCCGAAGGACAAGCTGAAACCGGATACCAAGAAAGAGGTTGTCCTTCCGCAGGATCAGTTTATCCGCATGATCGGTTTTGTCTTTATCCAGGTGCTCTTCGTGACGATGGTGTACGGCCCGATCGCTGCGTTCCTCGTCGAGCTGTTCCCGACCAGAATCCGCTACACCTCGATGTCGCTGCCTTACCACATCGGTAACGGTGTCTTCGGTGGTCTGGTGCCGCTCATCGCGACAAGGCTTGTCGAGGCATCCAAAGAGCCTGGCTACTCAAACCCGCTCTCAAACCTGATCAATGGTGTTACGGGACATGCTTCCGCAGTTGCCGGTCAGGCCGATCCGCTTGCAGGTCTCATGTATCCGATCCTGATCGCTGGAGTCTGCTTCATCATCGGTACCGTGTACATGAAGAACAAACCTACCGTGATCGATGGCGAATAAACAGGTAACTATCTAAATCAGAACACAATGTCAGCAATTCAAAAAATATTGGGAATCGTGTGGGCGGCCCTTGGCGTCGGTATCATTCCGCTGGCCATCATGCGCGCCATGGCGGAGATCGCCAAAAAGCCCAGCGAAGAGAACTGGATCTTCTGGTCCATCGTGATCGTCGTGCTCATGCCGATCATTTCGTTCAGTCTGATCACCTTCGGCGTTTTCGCCCTCAAAGGTGAATACGACTCCGAAGACTGATCGGTAACCGGACAGTTCACCGCAAGAGAGGCGCCTCGCAAGATGGCGCCTCTTTTTTTTGTGGAAAAGTGGACGATGTGGACAAAATCTTGAATAAGAGGATTGTTGTGTATTTTGAACACCTTGATTTATCGCTGTCAACAGTTCCAACACAAAGCCGACCAATGTTCTCATGAGCTCCGCTGATGATACCACCCCATCCCTGACGCCGTTGCAGGAAAAACTCGCCACGCTGCCAACCTCGCCCGGCGTGTATCGCTTCAGCAACGAGGCGGGCACGGTGATCTACGTCGGCAAGGCGCGTAATCTGCGCAATCGGGTACGCTCTTACTTCAACAGCCAGTCGAGGCAGTCGGGCAAAACCGCTGTGCTCGTCAGCCACATCGCTTCGCTCGACGTCATCATCACCTCCTCGGAGGTCGAGGCGCTGATCCTCGAAAACAATCTCATCAAGGAGCTGAAGCCGCGCTACAACGTCAGCCTCAAGGATGACAAGAGCTACCCGTGGCTGGTGATCACCAGCGAGCGCTTCCCGCGTATCTTCCTCACCCGCCAGGTGCGTCGCGACGGTTCGCTTTACTTCGGCCCCTACACCGAAGCCTCGCAGCTCCGGCTCATCCTCGACCTGATCGGCTCGATCTTTCCCGTCAGAAGCTGCAAGCACAAGCTCACCGAGGAGGCGGTCGCACGGAAAAAGTACAAGCTCTGCCTCGACTACCACATCCACAAGTGCAAAGGGCCGTGCGAGGGGTTGCAGCCGGAGGAGGAGTACGATGCGATGATCCGCGAGATCGTCACGCTGCTCAAGGGCAAAACCTCGGCGCTCGTGCGCGACCTCAGCGTCGAGATGCAACGGAAAGCGACGGAGCTGAAGTTCGAGGAGGCCGCCGCCCTCAAGGCGCAGATCGAGGGGCTGAAGCGCTACGCGGAGCGGCAGAAGGTGGTGAGCGCCGAAGCGGTCGACCGCGATGTCTTCGCCGTGGCGGCGGGCGATGACGATGCGTGCGGCGTGGTCTTCCGCATCCGCGAGGGAAAGCTGATCGGCTCGCGCCACACCTGGCTCAGCAACACCGGCAGCACCCCCCTGCCAAACCTGCTCGCCTCCTTCATGGAGCACTACTACCTCGAAACCCCCGACCTGATTCCGCCGGAGATCATGCTTCAGGCGGAGCTGCCGGAGGAGGAGGCCGAGGCGCTCCGCCAACTCCTCGCTTCGCGCCAGAGCGAAAAGCGGCAGGTGCGCTTCGCGGTGCCGCGCATCGGCGAGAAGGCCCGGCTCATCGAGATGTGCCTCGAAAACGCCGAGCACCATCTGCACGAGTTCATGGTGCAGAAAAAGCTGCGGGGCGAAATCGCACGGAAGTCACCCGCGCTCGAATCGCTCAAGCAGGTGCTGCATCTGGAGCGGCTGCCCGAGCGGATCGAGTGCTTCGACAACTCGCATTTCCAGGGCACCGATTACGTCAGTTCGATGGTCACCTTCGTTTCGGGCAAGCCGAAAAAGTCCGATTACCGCAAGTTCAAGCTGAAAAGCTTCGAGGGGTCGGACGACTACGCGGCCATGCGCGAAGCGGTCACTCGCCGCTACAGCGGTTCGCTCACGGAGGAGCTGCCGATGCCCGATCTGGTGCTCATCGACGGCGGCAAGGGGCAGGTGAACGTCGCCTGGCAAACACTTCAGGAGCTTGGCCTCGACCTTCCCGTCGCGGGCCTCGCCAAGCGCCTCGAAGAGATTTTCGTGCCGAACGAGCGCGACCCCTACAATTTGCCCAAAACCTCGCCAGCGCTCAAGCTGCTCCAGCAGCTTCGCGACGAGGCGCACCGCTTCGCCATCACCTATCACCGCAAACTGAGGAGCGACAGGACGATCCGCACGGAGCTGACCGGCATCTCGGGTGTGGGCGAGAAGAGCGCCGAGAAGCTGCTGAAGCACTTCGGATCGGTGGAAAGCGTCTCGAAAGCCTCTCTCGACGAACTCTCCGCCGTCGCCGGAAGTAAAACCGCCGAAAGCATTTACCGCTACTTCCACGGCGACGAAGCCTCCGAAGCCTGAAAGAACGGCCCGGCGGAACGCTTTTTTTGAAAAATTCTGCTATATTGATGATGTTCTAATGATCGTGAAATTTGCACGAACCGGAGTGTATGAGTTTGCTTGATTTTTTTGATGACAACTACCAGAACCAGTCGGCTGGTTTTTTCCCGAACAGGCCCGAAGGGACGGCTGACCCCGATTCTATCCACGATCCCGAAGAACTTCTCGATCTTATCGCCCAGCTCAACGAGGATGGACTTCACGAGAAGTCGCTCGTCGCGGCTCGCAGGCTCGAAGAGATCGCTCCCTTCAACGCGGAGACCTGGTTTCACCTCGGCAACAGCCTGACCCTGAACGGACTTTTCGAGGAGGCGCTCGAAGCGTTTCAGCGCGCCGTTCTGCTCAGCCCTGCAGACAATGAGATGACCCTCAATCTTGCCCTTGCCTGGTTCAACACCGGCAGGCTCGAAGAGGCGCTCGAAGAGATCGAGGAGATCGTCCCCGACTCTTCCATAGAAAAGGATACCTGTTTCTATCACGGCCTGATTCTGCAGCGGCTCGAACGTTTCGAGGAGTCTGAAAAGCATTTCAACCGGACGCTGGAGCTCGATCCTGAATACGGTGAGGCGTGGTACGAACTGGCCTATTCGCAGGACATTCTCGGCAAGCTCGATGAAAGCCTCGTTGCGTACGACAAGTCGATCGATCTCGATCCGTACAATATCAACGCCTGGTACAACAAAGGGCTTGTTTTGAGCAAGCTCAAACGCTATCAGGAGGCGCTCGAAGCCTACGACATGGCGCTCGTCATCGCGGACGATTTCAGCTCGGCGTGGTACAACCGCGCCAACGTGCTGGCCATCACCGGAAGGATAGAGGATGCTGCCGAAAGCTACTCGAAAACCCTCGAAATCGAGCCGGACGACATCAACGCACTCTACAATCTCGGCATAGCCAAGGAGGAGCTGGAACAGTATCCCGAGGCTATCTCGTGCTACGAACGGTGCATCGAGCTGAATCCGGAGTTCGCCGACGCTTGGTTCGCGCTCGCCTGCTGCTTCGAGGCCATCGAGCACTATGACGCCTCGCTCGCGGCTATCGGTCACGCGCTCGTGGAGATGCCGGAGTGCATCGAGTTCCTGCTGCTCAAGGCGGAGATCGAGTACAACCTCGGCCATCTCGACCAGTCGCTCCTGACCTACGAAAAGATCATCCCGATGGAGCCGGACAGCCCGCAGATATGGCTCGACTACGCCATGGTGCTGCGCGAAGCCGGAGCGATGGACGAGTCGATCCACGCGCTCGAAGAGTCGATATCGCTTCAGCCGCTCTCGGCGGAGGCGCATTTCGAGATCGCCGCGACCTATTTCGCGATGGGCGACAACCAGAGCACCCTCAAGGCGCTCAGCAAGGCATTCAAGATCGATCCCGACAAAAAGCAGCTTTTCCAGAGCACCTTCCCCGAACTCTATCAGCAGGATGCCGTGCGCAGACTGCTCGGAATCTCCTGAACTACAAGCGAAACAAACATCGTGTTAAACTCCCGGTCCAAAAAGATTTTCGGGCTTATCGGCAGGCATGTCGATTACTCCTGGTCGCCCCTGATTCACAACACCGCTTTCGAGGCGCTCGACCTTCCCTGCGCCTATACGATCTTCAACATCCCGTCGCCCGAAATGATCGGTGATGCGCTCAGAGGAAGCCGTGCGCTCGGCATTGCGGGTTTCAGCGTAACCATTCCGTACAAGAAAACCGTCGTACCGTTCCTTGACGAACTCTCGCCTGAAGCGCTCTCCATCGGCGCGGTCAACGCCATCGTCAACGACAACGGACGCCTCGTCGGTTACAACACCGACATCGACGGGTTCGCCGCCCCGCTGCTTCCGATGGCGGAGTCGATTCGCAACAAACCGGTCTGCATTTTCGGCAACGGAGGCGCGGCGCTGGCCGCGGTCGAATCCTTCAGACGCCACTTCAGCCCGTCTTCGATACTGCTCGAGGTGAGAGACAGACAGAAGGCCGAGGATATGCTCGAAGAGTATAAGTACCGCGATATTGTCACCATCTGTTCAGGAAGGGAGATCGACCAGCCTTCGTGCAGCAAGAGCATCCGCGACTGCCGCGTGATCGTCAACGCCACGCCAGTCGGCACCGCCGGAAGGGTCGAGCACGGCCACAACATCCTGCCGACCGGGCACGGATTGCTGCATAGCGGCCAGATCGTTTACGACATGGTCTACAATCCGCTCGAAACGCCGCTGCTCGCTGACGCTCGCGCCGCCGGAGCGACCATCGTTCCGGGCATCGAGATGCTCATCGCCCAGGCCGCCCGTTCGTTCTCGATCTGGACGGGAGAGAAGATGCCTGTCGATCTCGTCCGGCAAACCGTGCTCGCGGCAATCGAAAAGTGCGGAGCCTGATGCGGCGTTTTGCAAGCGGCCTGTCGGTCGTTACATTCCGCCGGACAACTTTGACTTTCTGACAACACCTTTCATGGCCCTCTTTTATCTGATCGCGGTAGCGGCCGCCCTGCTTGACCGGGTGACCAAACTTCTCGCCATTCACTACCTGCGCGACGGCAGCATGACTGTCGTCATCGCGCCGGAGTGGCTCAAGCTGACCTACGCTGAAAATCTCGGCATCGCCTTCAGCATGCGCTTCCTGCCGCCAGCGGGCCTGCTTGTGCTGACCCTCGCCATCTCGGCGGGCGTCGTCTGGTATGTCGTGAAATCGAACAACCGGACTCCCCTTTTCCTCACGACCTTCGCGCTCATCCTTGGCGGCGGCGTGGGCAATCTGCTCGACCGCGTCATGCTCGGCCACGTGGTGGACTTCATCTATTTCGACCTCTACCACGGCGTACTCTTTGGCGTGCCGCTCGATCTCTGGCCGATTTTCAATGTCGCCGACTCCTGCATCACCATCGGCGCTGTCATGCTCGTGCTGTTTCACGACAAGATTTTCGGCAAAGCATGAGCGCGACAAACTTCGCTGACATTCACAGCCATCTCTCCTTTCCCGAGTTCGACCTTGACCGCGACCGCGTGATCGACGATCTCAAGGCTTCGGGCGTGCGGTACGTGATCGACCCCGGCACGGGCATCGAGACCAACCGACGCTCCATCGAGCTTGCCGCCCAATATGACTTTATCTATTCAAATGTCGGCCTGCATCCGCACAATGTAAAGTCGCCGGTGTCGCCGGAGCTGTTCGACGAGCTGGCGAAGCAGGCGCGGTCGGCAAAGGTGGTGGGGATCGGCGAGATCGGCCTCGACTACCACTGGCCCGATCATGAAGCGGCGCATCAAGAGGCGGCGTTCCGCGAGATGCTGCGCATGGCCAGGAGGCTCGATCTGCCGGTGGTGATCCACTGCCGCGACGCCTGGCCCGACATGCTCCGCATCCTCTCGGAGGAGCGCTCCTCCGTGCTGCGCGGGGCGATGCACTGCTTTTCCGGCGACCTCGACATGGCCCGCCGCTGCATCGCGCTTGGCCTGAAGATTTCGATTCCCGGCACCATCACCTACAAAAAGTCGCCGCTGCCGGAAGTGGTGGCATCCGTCGCGCTCGACGATCTCTGCTCCGAAACCGACGCGCCCTACCTCGCGCCGGTGCCGATGCGCGGCAAACGCAACGAACCGGCCTTCGTCGTCCACACCGTACGCAAGATCGCCGACCATCGCCCCGAACCGTTCGAAGCAGTCGCTGAAGCGCTCATGCGCAATGCCGTGACACTGTTCGGTCTGGCGTAACGGAAGCGCTGCGCCGATTTTGAAATTCATGCGAACTTGCGTAGGTTGAGCCTCAGGCTGACCCCGCCAGCAGTGACGCGGAACGATTCAGACGAACTCATTCACGAAACGACAGCACGAACCATATGAACACCACGCAACCCCAGAAAGCGCTTCCGGAAGCGACCTTCTCCGACCGAATGCTTGAAATCTCCATAAAGTATAAAAAGCAGCTCACCGCGCTTGTCATCATCATCTGCCTCGCGGCGGGCGGCACGCTCTTCTGGATGCAGAAAAGCAAAGTAGACGAAGCCCAGGCTTCGCTCGCCCTCGCAAAAATCACTCCGTGGATCGAAATGGGCGACCTCAACAAGGCGATCAATGGCGAGGGGTCGATCAAGGGGCTGAACGGCATCGCCAAGAGCTGGGGCAACACACCGAGCGGAAAAACGGCCAGCCTCTACTTGGCCTACATCATGCTGAACAGTGGCAAGCCGGACGAGGCACTCTCGCTTTACAAGAGCTTCAGCAGCGACAACAAGGATCTTCAGGCCTCGGCCTTTGCTGGAGCCGCAGCCTGCCATGTCGCCAAAAAGGCGTTTGGCGAGGCCGCTTCGGAGTATGAGAAGGCTTCGGAAACCGCTGAAAACGAGTCGCTCAAGGCCGCCTATCTCAACAAGGCCGCCGAAAGCTATGTTTCCGCTGGCCAGAACGACAAGTCCGTGAAGCTGCTCGACCAGGTGATCAAATCGTGGCCTGGCACATCGTCGGCTGGCGTCGCCCGTCGCACGATGTGGCGTCTTGCTGGCGCTGGCGTGCAGACGCCTCAAATCTGACCAATTTTTTCGTCACTCAACCGAATCATCATGCCAGAAAAATTCACTATCAAGACCAGCATGGGCGATATCGCCATCGCGCTCAATGACGACACTCCTCAGCATCGTGACAACTTCGTCAAACTCGTCAAGGAGGGATACTACGACGGCATCCGCTTCCACCGGGTCATCGAAGGGTTCATGATCCAGACCGGCGACCCGCTCTCGCGCCACGACGAGAAGCGCATGATGCACGGCACCGGCGGCCCCGACTACCGCGTTCCGGCGGAGATCAAGCATCCCAACAAGAAGGGAACGCTCGCGGCGGCTCGGGACAACAATCCGCAGAAAGCCTCCTCCGGCAGCCAGTTCTACATCAACCAGGCCGATAACGCCTTCCTCAACGGCGAGTACACCGTTTTCGGCGTCGTCGAATCGGGCATCGAGGTTGTTGATGCCATCGCTGTGGTAGAGACCGACGGACGCGACAACCCGCTGAAGCCGGTGACCATCGAAACCATCACTCCGGTAACCGAAGGCTGAAACGATGGAGAGCATCTCGTCTAATCTGGCCGAAGTCAAGGAACAGATCGCGTCAGCTTGCCGCAAGGCGGGTCGGCGCGAGGATGAGGTGACGCTCATCGCCGTCTCCAAGACCAAAAGCGCCTCAGCCGTGCGCGAGGCGTGGAATGCGGGGCAGCGGGTGTTCGGCGAGAGCTACGTGCAGGAGTTTCTCGAAAAGCTGGAAGCGCCAGAGTTAGCGGAGCTGCCGTTCGACTGGCACTTCATCGGCCACCTGCAATCCAACAAGGTGCGCCAGATTGTCGGCAAGGCGGCGATGATCCACGGCATCGACAAGGTCACGACCGCCGAGGAGCTGTCGAAACGCGCCGCGCAACACGGCCTGACGGTCGATTTCCTGCTCGAAGTGAACGTCTCGCGCGAAAGCTCGAAGTACGGCCTCGACCCGTCGTCGGTGCTTCAGGCAGCCGAAGCGTGCTTCGCCCTGCCGAACGTGCGGCTGCGGGGACTCATGACCATCGCCTCGCCCGACCCTTCGGAGGCCCGCCGCGAATTCTCGGAACTCCGCCAGACGCTTGAAAAGCTCCGCCAGAACGCCCCCGACCCCGGCCAGCTCACCGAACTCTCGATGGGCATGAGCGGCGATTTCGAAGAAGCGATCCTCGAAGGCGCCACCATGATCCGCATCGGCACGGCAATCTTCGGATGGCGGTGAATAATGGATAATTGACAATTGATAATGGATAATTAAAAGCGTCTGTTACCGCACTTGCTCTTTTTTACATTATCCATTATCAATTATCCATTGTCAATTGCCGCCCTATTTCCTCTTCTCCCCCTCGCTGCTTATATTAAGGCTCTTTTGCCTTGCCGATTCACAACCATCTAAACTTCAGGGAATATCATGATCGAACAAAGGGAGAAAATCCGGGAAGCCGTTGAATTCATCAGGAAAAAAACCACGGCGGAGTATCCGGTGGGTATCGTGCTTGGCACCGGCTTGGGCGGCCTCGTCAAGGAGATCGAGATCGATTTCTCGCTCGACTATGCCGACATCCCCTATTTCCCGATTTCGACGGTTGAGACCCATCACGGCAAGCTGATCTTCGGCACCCTCGCAGGCAAGAAGGTGGTCGCCATGCAGGGGCGCTTCCACTTCTATGAGGGCTACTCGATGCCGCAGATCGTCTTCCCGATCAGGGTCATGAAGCAGCTCGGCGTCAGGACGCTCGGCATCACCAACGCCTGCGGCGGCATGAACCCCGGTTACAGCAAGGGCGACATCATGCTGATCGACGACCACATCAATCTGCTCGGCACCAACCCGCTCATCGGCCCGAACGATCCCGAGATCGGCCCCCGCTTCCCCGACATGTGCGCTCCCTACTCTCCGAGAATTCTCGACATCGCCGAGAAGGTCGCGCTCGAACACGGCATCAAGGTGCAGCGCGGCGTCTACGTCGCCGTCACCGGCCCGTGCCTCGAAACCCGCGCCGAGTACCGCATGTTGCGCGCCATCGGCGCTGACGTGGTCGGCATGTCCACCGTGCCGGAGGTGATCGCCGCCGTGCACCAGGGCACCGAGGTGTTCGGCATGTCCATCGTCACCGACGAGTGCTTCCCGGACTGCCTCGTGCCTGTCGGTATCGAAGAGATCATCGAGGTCTCCAGCCGCGCCGAGCCTTCCATGACCACCATCTTCAGAAACGTCGTAGCAAACCTTTAATCCTTAACGAGGAAACACCAGTTCTCAGATGATAGACGCAATATCCTTTACCAACGGAACCTTCCGATACCTCGACCAGCGCTTCCTCCCCCTGCAGGAGCTCTATGTCGAAACCCGGAACTACCTTGAAGCCATCGAGGCGATCAAGACCCTCGCCGTCAGGGGCGCGCCGCTCATCGGCGCGTCGGCGGGCTACACGGTGATGCTCGGCGTCAACGCCTACACGGGCGACAAGGCGGGCTTCCCGGCATACTTCGACAACTTGATCGCCGAGGTCAACGCCTCGCGCCCGACCGCCGTGAACCTCTTCTTCGCCACCAAAAAGATGGAGTCGGTCTATAACGCCAACTACGAGGCCGATTCGCTCGAAACGCTCGTCGCGAAGATGACCGATATGGCGTACAAAATCCATAACGACGAGATCGACAACTGCGACCGCATCGCCCGCCACGGCGTCGAGCTCTTGAAGCAGGATTTCGCCGATGTGCTCAAAACCCGCAAGCTCAACGTGCTCACCCACTGCAACACCGGCACGCTCGCCTGCTGCGGCATCGGCACAGCGCTCGGCGTGATCCGCCTGGCGTATCAGGAGGGGCTGATCGAGCGCGTGATCACCTCCGAGAGCCGCCCGCTCCTTCAGGGCCTGCGCCTCACCGCGTGGGAGCTGGAGCATGACGGCATTCCGTTTGCCTCGATCTCCGACTCCTCGTCGGCGATCCTGATGTCGCGCGGCATGATCGACTTCGCCGTCACCGGCGCGGATCGCATCACGGCCAACGGCGACACGGCCAACAAGATCGGCACATACGCCCACGCCATCAGCGCGAAGTACCACGGACTGCCGTTCTACATCGCCGCGCCGGTCTCGACCATCGACATCACCATGCCGGAAGGGTCGCTGATTCCGATCGAGGAGCGCGACGCCGACGAGCTTCGCAAAATCTTCGGCACGCAGGTCGCCACCCCGACCACGCCAGTGGTGAACTTCGCCTTCGACGTGACGCCCGGCACCCTCATTCGCGGCATCATCACCGAGAAAGAGGCGGTCGTCGGCAACTACAACGAAGGACTTGCCCGCATCTGCAACGGCTGATCCGCCGGACGATTATATCAGCGAAAAAGCTTCCGCCACAACGGGGGCTTTTTTGCTTTCTGCCGATAAAATCGCGTGTTACCATATATGCGCGTATATTTTTTCTTTCAGGGAACCGCTTTTTTTAATTAAATTTTAATAAATGATCATTCAGTAATATTGCTCTTTGCATAGCTGACGCACTCGTTCTTCAAGGACACCCCGATCCCTGTCATTCCTCTGTTCCCCGACGACTATTCATTGCGGAATCTGAACAACGGCAGCATCGGTGGCGCCATTCCACACCATCTTTTTCATCAACCAGATTCAGGAGGAGGGCATGAACGATACCGGTTATGATTACTCTGTTGTCAAGGGTTTCGCATTTTCGGCGCTTTTCTGGCTTGTCATCGGGCTTGTCATTGGCCTGTGGATCGCGTTCGAAATGTTCAACCCCGCGCTGAACCTGACCCCCTGGCTCAGTTTCGGTCGTCTGCGCGTCGTGCACACCAACGGCCTCGGCCTCGGCTTCGGCCTGGCGGGCATCTTCGCCACGGCCTACTACATGCTCCAGCGTCTGACCCGGACGCCGCTTCCCTTTCCCGGCCTCGCCAAGGCGCATCTCTGGCTCTTCAACGCGGCCATCGCCGCCGCCGCCGTCAGCCTCATGGCGGGCCTGAACACCACGAAGGAGTATGCCGAGCTTGAATGGCCGCTCGACGTCGGCGTGGTGATCCTCTGGGTGATGTTCGCCGTCAACGTCTTCGCCATCCTCATCAAGCGGCAGGAGAAGCAGATGTACATCTCGCTCTGGTACCTGGTCGCCATGACCGTGACCGTCGCGGTGCTCTACATCGTCAACAACCTCGAGATCCCGCTCACCCTCTTCAAATCCTACAGCCTCTACGCCGGGGCCAACGACGCCAACGTTGAGTGGTGGTACGGGCACAACATCGTCGGTTTCATCTTCACCGTGCCGGTGCTGGCGATGTTCTACTACTTCCTGCCGAAAGCCACCGGGCTGCCGATCTACAGCCACCGGCTCTCGATCGTCTCCTTCTGGTCGCTGATCTTCGCCTACCTCTGGACCGGCGCACACCACCTGATGCTTACCCCGCTGCCGGAGTGGATCCAGACGGTGGCCATCGCCTTCAGCATCTTCCTCATCGCCCCCTCGTGGGGATCGGTGGTCAACGGTTACTACACCTTGCAGGGCAACTGGGATCAGATGCGCACCAACTACCTGACCAAGTTCTTCATCCTCGGCATCACCTTCTACGGCCTTCAGACCCTTCAGGGACCGTTGCAGGGTCTCAGGACGCTCAACTCATTCTTCCACTACACCGACTGGGTGGTGGGCCACGTCCACATGGGCACGATGGGATGGGTGACGATGATCATCTCCGCGTCGTTCTACTATATGATTCCGAAGGTGACGGGACGCGAGCTGTACAGCGTGAAGCTGGCCAACACCCACTTCTGGCTCATCCTGGTCGGCCAGCTCGCCTGGACGGTCACTATGTGGATCGGCGGCATCCAGCAGGGGGCGATGTGGAAAGCCACCAATCCCGACGGGTCGCTGATGTACAGCTTCCTCGACGGCCTGACTTCGCTCTATCCCTATTATCGCATACGCTTCGTCTCGGGGGTCGTCTACTTCATCGGCATCCTGGTGTTCGGCTGGAATCTCATCCAGACCGTCCGGCAGGCGCCTTCAGCCGCGACAGAAGCTTAAAAAACCACCAAACCTGAAAAAGGAGTTTGCATCATGGGGATCTATTCAAAACCGGTCGTCCTTGCGGTCACTTCGGCGCTGGTCATCCTTATCGGCACGGTGGTCACGGTCTTCGTGCCGATGTTCATGCCATCGACCCAGCCGGTGAGCGCCTACGTCAAACCCTATACGGCTATCGAGCAGGAGGGGCGCGACATTTACATGCGCGAGGGGTGCAACAACTGCCACACGCAAACCGTCCGCCCGCTCAGGACGGAGGTGCTGCGCTACGGCGAGTACTCGAAAGCCGAGGAGTTCGCCTGGGATCGTCCGTTCCTCTGGGGATCGCGCAGGACGGGACCCGACCTGAACCGCATCGGCGGCAAGTACCCCGATTCTTGGCACTACCGCCACATGCACAGCCCGCAGTCGATGTTCGCGCTCTCGAACATGCCGCCCTACGGCTGGCTCGCCGAGAACAGACTCGACACCTCGAACTCGTTCAGAAAAACGCAGATTCTCGGCTACGGCTACAGCGAGGAGCAGGTGAAGCAGCAGATCGCCAACTACAAGGCGAAGGTCACCGCGCCCGGTTACGACTCGAAGGCCACCCGCGACCAGGTGACGCCTGAAGCACTGCGGGGCGATCTGACCGAGATGGACGCCATCATCGCCTACATGCAGAAGCTCGGGCGCGACGTCAAGGCAATGGAGGCAATGCAATGACATTCCCGGAAATTGCCTATACCCTCTTCACCTTTTCGCTCGCGGCTGTCATGGCAGGCATCATCGCCTACTACTTCAACCCGAAGCGAAAACAGCAGGTAGAGGAACCCAAATACCGGATGCTGCGCAACGACGAGTGAGCCGCATCCAGAGAGAGAGTCAACGTTCAAGAAACCCATCATGAGGAGGTTCACATGAATGATTCCGGAATACCGCAGGAAGGCCACAACAAAATCCCCATTGGATGGTTGGCGTTCTTTGTGGGAATGATCATCTTTATCGTCGTCTATGTCGTACGCTTTACGCCCGCCATTTCTGGATGGTCTTTCTACAATATCCACGAAGAGGAGATGAAAGCCGCTGAAAAGGCGGCGGCATCCGCGCCCGCGAGTCCCGGCAAGTATATCGGCCAGGCCGACGCCATCGCCGAGGGCAAAACCGAGTTCGAGACGAGTTGCGCCGCCTGTCACATGGCCGACGCCAGCGGCGGCATCGGGCCAAGCCTGAAGGTCGCGCTGAAGTACGGCTCGTCCCCCGACAAGCTTTTCGAATCGATTGCCGCCGGACGCCCCAACGGTATGCCGCCATTCGGGCAGCAGCTTGGCAACGACAAAATCTACAAGATCGTAGCATTCATCGAAAGTCTGAGGAAATAACCTGATCGCTGCCCCGGGAACCTATACCGGGGCAGCGGCGTCTTATGGAGTAATCCACAGAGCAGTAACCAATCCCCTGATCATGCAAATAATCTGGAAACGCTACCGGAGAGCCGTCGAAATCCTTCAGGCGATTCTCCTGACCGGCCTGCCGTTCCTGAACATCAACGGTCAAAGCGCCTTCCGGTTTGACATTCGTGAGCTGAACCTCTACTTTTTCGGCTCTGTCATCAGAATCGGCGACTTTTATCTCATCCTCGCGGCCACGCTCTTCCTCTTGCTCTTCATCACGGCGGTGACAATGATCCTCGGGCGCGTCTGGTGCGGATGGCTCTGCCCGCAGACCGTGCTGCTCGACCTCACCGAAAGCCTCGCCTCGATTTTCGGCAAGAAGCACCGCAAGACCTTGCAGAAGCTGATTTTGCTGCCGGTCTCGGCGCTGGTGTCGATCACCATGATCTGGTACTTCGTGCCCCCGGCGGAGGCGATGCGGGGCCTCTTCACCTCCCCGCTGATCGCCGGATTCTTCATTGTGCTCTGGGTGCTCGTCTACCTCGAACTCGGCTTTCTCGGAAGGAGATTCTGCACCACCATCTGCCCCTACGCGATGATGCAGAACGCGCTCTTCGACAAGGATACGCTCGTCATCGAGTACGACAAGTCAAGGGATTCGACCTGCATGAGATGTGACGACTGCGTGAAAGTCTGCCCGGTGGGCATCGACATCAAGGAGGGACTCAGCAACAGTTGCATCGCCTGCGCGGAGTGCATCGACGCCTGCTGGCTGAAGAGCAGCAAGCGCGACCTGCCCCCCTTCCCGAACTACAAGGGCAAAATCATCCGCCCGAAAACCATCTGGCTCGGCGGCCTCACGGCAGCCTCGGCGCTTGTGCTCGTGATGCTCTTCGCCATGCGTCCGCCCGTCGAATTCAACCTCAGCCGCGTACAGGAGCCGCTCCCGCCCGGCCTGAACCGCTATAGCTGGAGCATTTACAACAACACCAGCCGCACGCTCGAACTGAAGATCGAAGCGCCGGAAGGCACGACCCTGATCGGCGAGCGCGTCATTTCGATCAAGCCGTTCGGCGAGGCGAGAAACAAAGTACTCGTCAGGGCGACCGGCAAACGGGAGACGGTAAAACTGACCCTCTCCGGCGGCGGCATCAAAATCAGCAGGGAGGCTGGATTTCTGTGAAACCTTTCATCATCGGGCTGTACGCCGTATTCATCTTCGCCATGATCACCGGTCTGACGGTAGCCTACCGCAACGCCGAGGGGCTTGTCGAGCCGGACTACTACCTGAAGCAGAACGACTGGTTCCGGCAAAAAGGCGAGGAGCGGCAACTCGGACTCGAAGTCAAGCGACCGGAATCAATCCGGCAGGGCAGCAACGAACTGACCTTCGTGCTCACCGAACAGGGCACGCCGCTGAGCCATGCTGACGTAAAACTGTTTGTCGGCAACGTGTCGAACAAAGAGCATGACCTCACTATCGCCATGCACGAAACAGCTCCCGGCTCCTACCGGGCGCGGGTCGGCGTACCCTTGAAGGGCAAATGGCTGGTGCGAATGGATATTTCCTCCGGCAAACTCAACACCAGCAGATCATGGTTCTACGACGTCAACTGATCGCCGGACTCCTCTCGTTGCTGCTCTTCATTGCCGCGATACCGCTCGATGCGGAACCGAGGGCCAACAGCAACGCCATTCACAGCGGCCCCTGCTCGAAGCAGTCCAATAGCCACACGGTGACGCTCGACATCACGCCGAGGCCCGTCCGGGCGATGCAGCCGCTGCTCTTCCGGGTCAGCGTCGAGCCCGCTGGTGACCTGCCGCCTGTGCTGATGCTCGATTTCTCCATGCCCGGCATGTACATGGGCCAGAACCGGATGAAGCTCGTGCGCACGGCGTCGGGCGCGTGGGAGGGGCGCGGCGTGATTGTGCGCTGCATGAGCGGCAAAAAGCTCTGGAAGCTCATGCTCCTCTCGCCGGAACTCGGCAACCCCGCATTCTCGTTTGATGTCCGTGACTGAGGCGAAGCCTGTTATTATTGATCCGCCCATGAAAACTCTTGAACAATTGCCCCGGACTTCAGTCCGGGGTATGCTGATAAAGCAAAATTAATCAGGGCTTTAGCCCAATATCTTACAACAGCGGCGATAGCGATGTATTGTTGCCGGAGCAATAATCGGAGACAATACATCGTAAAAACATGTTTGTCATTCTGAGTGAAGCGTAGCGTAATGAAGAGTCTATCTTGTTTCCAGAGTGGAATTTTTGGATTCTTCTCCCGACAAGCCAAGATCAGAATGACCGTAAAGTGAGGATTTGTTGCAAGCCAATATTGACAGTATAAACCGCCGGAGTGATCAGACAATCCGCTGCGACCACTGTATGCAGGAGGTTCCTGCTTCGGCGGCGGTGACGGCGGTGATCGACGGCGAAACCCGCAACTTCTGCTGCCACGGCTGCCTCGGGGTCTATGAGCTGATCCACAGTCAGTCGCTCGACGCCTTCTACAGGCAGCGCTGCGACTGGCAGCCGGGCCGTCCGGCCTTCGCCGCCGTGGATGCAAAGGAGTTCGCGGGCGACATCGTTGCTGACGGATCGAAGAACCGGATCGAAGTGCTGCTCTCCGGCATCCGCTGCGCCTCGTGCGTCTGGCTCGTCGAAAAAGTGCTCGCGCGGCTCGACGGCATCGTCTCGGCGCGAGTTAACTACGCCACGCACCGGGCAACCATCGAGTGGCGAAATGACGTAGTCACGCTCGACGCGATCCTCAAAACCCTCTCGGGAATCGGCTATCTGCCGCGCCCCGTCCGGCACGGCACGCAGGTCGAACTCTTCTCCGCTGAAAAACGCGACCTGCTCCTGCGCTTCGGCACGGCGGGCTTCTTTTCGATGCAGCTCATGCTGATCATCGCCGCGCTCTACGCCGGATTCTTCCAGGGCATCGAGCACGCCTACCGCCTCGCCTTCCAACTCATCTCCTGGGCGCTGGCCACCCCGGTGGTGTTCTACTCCGGCTGGCCCTTCATCTCCAACGCCCTGCGCTCGATCAAAAACCGGGCGCTGAACATGGACACGCTCGTGGCGCTCGGCTCGCTCTCGGCCTACTTTTACAGCGTGGCGATGATCTTCACCGGCGGCGAGGTCTTCTTCGACACCTCGGCGATGATCGTCACCTTTATTCTCTTGGGACGCTTCCTCGAAGCGGGTTCGCGCCTCAAGGCGGGCAGCGCTCTTGCCGCACTCGCCGATCTGCAACCCCGCGAAGCGCTGCTTGTCGATGCGGAGGGAGAGACAACGCTCGCGCCGCTCGAACGGATCGGCGAGGGGGCGCTGATCGAGGTGCTGCCGGGCGACCGCGTGCCGCTCGACGGCGCGGTGACGAGCGGAGAGGCGGACGTCGATGAATCGATGCTCACCGGCGAGTCCGCCCCGGTCACGAAAAGCGCCGGAAGCACGGTCTACGCGGGAACCTGCGCCATCACCGGGCGGCTGCGGATCAGGGTCTCCGGCAATGCGAAGCAGACGCTCCTGGCGAGCATCATCCGCACCGTCGAGGAGGCGCAGGCGCGCAAAGCGCCGATTCAGGGCGTGGCGGACAAAGTCGCCGGATGGTTCGTGCCCGTCACCATCCTGCTCGCGGCGGCGACCTTCGCCTGGTGGCGGCTGGCGGGAGCGCCGCTGGTCACTGCGCTCATGAACGCCGTCTCGGTGCTCGTCATCGCCTGCCCCTGCGCCTTGGGCCTCGCCACGCCGCTCGCCATCCTTGTCGGCACAACAGCGGTCAGCCGCAAAGGCATCCTCGTCAAAGGGGGCGACATCTTCGAGTCGGTTTCGAAAACCACCACCGTCGTCTTCGACAAGACCGGTACCATCACCCGCGGTGCTCCGGCGCTGACCGACACCTTCGACTACGGCGTTTCGAGCCGCTTCATGCAGTGCTGCGCCTCGCTCGAAAGTCTCTCGCGCCACCCGGCGGGCCGTGCGATTGCGGAGGGATGGCAAGGCGAAATACTGCCGGTCGAAGCTTTCCGCGCCGTCACGGGCATGGGCGTTTCGGGCGTGATCGGCGGCGAAGAGTGGCTTGCCGGTTCACGCTCGCTGCTTGAAAAGGAGGAGATCGCGATCAGCGAAGAATGCCGCTCCGAGGCCGCCCGGCTCGAAGCGTCGGGCAAAACGACGGTTTTCGTCGCCTGCAACCGCAAGCCCGCCGGACTTTTCGGCCTGATCGACGAGCTGCGCGACGACGCCGGGCGGATGATCGAGGCGCTCCGGGCGCAGGGTTTGCGGCTGATGATCCTCACCGGCGACAATGCGGGCGTCGCTCGCTATATTGCCGGACGATGCGGCATCACGGAGGTGCGGGCTGGACTCGATCCCATCGGCAAGGCCGACGCGATCAGGGAGCTGAAGCGCAACGGCGAAACCGTGCTCATGGCGGGCGACGGCATCAACGACGCCCCGGCGCTCACCGAGGCCGACACCGGCGTCACCTTCGGCACGGCGACAGGCATCGCCATCGAAAGCGCCGGAGTCACCATCATGACCGACGACCTCGAACTGCTCGGCACGCTCTTTGCCCACTCGCGCAAATGCTTCGCGGTGATCCGCCAGAACCTCGCCTGGGCCTTCGGCTACAACCTCATCGCCGTGCCGCTCGCCGTCAGCGGAGCGCTGCACCCGATCGTCTCGGCGCTGCTCATGGCAACCAGCTCGCTCGTCGTGGTCAGCAATTCGCTCAGGCTCCGAAAAATCTGATGAACAACGCATGGCAAGCACCTTTTTCCTCATAGCCCTCGGTTTCGTCATCGGCCTCGGCGGCTGGGCGCTCTTCATCTGGGCCGTCCGCAGCGGCCAGTTCGACGACACCGAAGCCCCCAAATACCGGATGCTCGACGACGACGACGAGGTTCAGCACAAGCCGAAGAAAGCGAAATCCGGGAAGGCGGAGAAGTGAGAAGGGCAATCTCTTCAGGAGGGTTTCAACCCGACGGGGATTCCTAATTCTTACATTCACATTGCCCCGGCTTTCAAACCGGGGTTTTTGGATAACACATAATAGAATAAGTTCTTAGCCCAATTTCTTTCCACGACGACACTACCGATTTCGATCAACACAATGAAGGGATGAACATCGAAACCATGACCGGCGAACTCCTCGCGATGCTGCTGGCCGGGCTGGCTGGCGGATTCGGCCACTGCATCGGCATGTGCGGGCCGATTGTCGCGTCGTTCTCAATGGGCGGAGGCTGCTGGAGCATCGCGCCGCACCTGCTCTACAACCTCGGCAGGATCATGACCTACGCCTTCCTTGGCGCGCTGCTCGGCTTCACCGGATCGTTCGTCGGACTCTTTTCGAGCATCGGCGTCTTCCAGCAAGCCATCATGGGGCTGACCGGCCTTGTCATCGTCATCATGGGGATGGCCGCCATCGGCTGGTCGCCTTTTGGACACATCTTTTCCTCATGCGCCCCCTTCACGCCCGTCATCAAAAAGATGCTCTCGATCTTCGACGCCTCACGCTCGACAGGCGCATGGTTCCCGATGGGCGTCGCCCTCGGCTTTCTCCCCTGCGGCCTCAGCTACACAGCCCTGCTCGCCGCCGCCAGCTCCGGCATGGAAGCCCCCGACCACTTCACCGGCATGGCCCGTGGCGGCCTCATGATGCTCCTCTTCGGCCTCGGCACCGCCCCGGCGCTTCTTCTCGTCGGCACCATCGCCAGCCGAATCAGCCAGACCACCCGCGAACGCTTCTACAAACTCGCCGGAATCATCATGATCGCAACTGGGGTATGGTTTATGTATGGGGCAGTGAGGATGTGAGGATTACAAACATCATCCCCGCCCTTCCAAATCGAAATCGGTATCGTCTTCCCCCAGGGATCGCGGGCGTTTTGCCCGAAATGCAAATTCCTATAGATCGTGTGCGGAGCTGGGGCTCCGCGCTCCCGGCAGGTATGCGCTGCTCCAGGGCCAGTCGCCTTCATTCTCGCACAAACCGGCTTTTACAGGATTGTTGTGTATATAGTCAATAACCGATCGAAGGTGTTTTTCATCCCGGATAAAACGATCCCAATAATCCGGCATCCAAAACCCGGGAGCGCGGAGTCCCAGCTCCGCGCCATACTTCATCGCCCAACGGCCTGTAATAGATTTCCACGATTGAACAATCGTTGAGAGCGAAACCATTGGCTCGATGAGCACATGCACATGATTGGGCATGATGCATCACGCCAGTAGGCGGTACTTCTCCTCGTCGGATTTCAGTAACGTCTCCTGCATCACAGCAGCCATCCGCGGATGACGCAAAGCACAGCAACCTGTTCCGGCATCGAGCCATGCATCTATCCGTTTACGCTTCTCAGCATCCACCCCGGGAGCGCGGAGCCCCAGCTCCGCTTCTTTCTCCCTCTTCAACTCATTCTCCAACTCCCGCAGCTTTTCCTGTGGTAAACTGTCGGCTAAACGAAAGGTGATGGATTGCAACAACCCGACACAATCCCGATGAGGAAGATACCCACGAGATCGCCATTCGATGTCAGTGCGGAGCTGGTGCTCCGCGCTCCCAGGTTTCGCCATCTCACTCATGCCCCCCTGGGAGTGCTGGCGTCTCGCCCGCTTTTCTTCCCTCTCTTCACCCTTTCGTCTTTTATGTCCTTTTGTTTTCGCCGGGAGCGCGGAGCCCCAGCTCCGCAGTTCTCTTCCATTTCTATACCTTCATTCAAGCCATCACGCGGCATCGCAACTCACAGGATGTGAAGCATTCGGCTTCAAATGCGGAGCTGGTGCTCCGCGCTCCCAGGGTTCACTACGACTGCGGGACGAAAACCAAGCGGAAACCAGCACGGTGGCGAAGACTGGGGAAATCGCAGCCTCGGGTGGCTGACCGGCAGTATCCAGCGCGGCTATCCCAAAAACCACCGCGAAGAACTTTATTCATACCGCTCTCTGGACCCAGCGGATTTTCTACCAAACCGTTTTTCCGACACTCCTCATAATACTCATTTTCGTGCCAGTCGCTACACCATTCCCATACATTACCGTGCATGTTGTATAACCCATAGCTATTCGGTTTGAAACTACCCACTGGTACTGGTTTCCCGCGAAATTCCCCCTTTGGATATTTTCGATATGGAAAGTTCCCGTTATAGTTCGCCTGATCGGTCATCAGGTTCTCACCAGTGTTGAATGGCGTTGTCGTCCCTGCTCGACAGGCATACTATAGTGGTCCCCGATTTTCAGACAGCGGTTTAAGGTGGTAACTTGCCCGAAAACAGGGTCAAGTTATGAGCGAGAAGAAACGCAACAAGTTCACGGCACAGTTCAAGGCCAAGGTA
>Ga0326729_1000033_pt1 | contig 62717 bp, 58 predicted proteins | sample MHFSIPfraction_2_FD_207744 | JGI IMG/M metagenome (GOLD analysis project Ga0326729, IMG submission 207744) | Lab enriched peat soil microbial communities from Michigan Hollow, Ithaca, NY, United States - MHF6AY SIP fraction | ecosystem: Environmental > Terrestrial > Soil > Wetlands > Peat...
GCACGAACAGCGCGGGTATCTATATAACGGAAGACAGCGCGGTCGAAGTCAATACCGTCAAAGTCTCTGTGACGCAGTTCAACGGAGACGCGACGACGACGACGGTGACGGATGGTTCGCAGTCGGACCTGGCGACGGGCCACAACGGGAACATCGTACTTGCGACGACGAACGGTAGCATCACGCTGAGCGACGGAACGGACGTGGCGGGCAGCCCGGGTGAGGACAATACCGATGGTTATGCAGTGAGTGCGAACGGAAGTGGTAACGTGACGATTGATGCTGCGGGAATCCTGACGGCAAATGCCGCGGTTGTTTCCGGTTCCGGCAACATTTTGATAACGGGTGGTACCGGGATTATGACTGCTGCAGCGGGAGATATCTCGACAGGCGGTTCCGGCAAGATTGCCATGACCTCCACGACCGGTGATATGACTCTGTACGGCAGGGAGACGACCTATGCGGGTTCAATCACGCTGACTGCTGATGCTGGTGCCATCAATATCAACGATGCGGTTGCTTCGACGAGCGGGGATATCACGGTGACGGGCGACAGTGTCTTGCAGAATGCTTCGATTACGACCGGCAGCACAGGTGCCATCGAGATGACTGCAGACAACGGCAGCTTGACGGTCAACGGCAGGGTTGATGCATCCGGAACAGGCAATGTCACAGTGACCGCCTCAAGTCTGCTGACCGTCAACGCGGCGATATCTTCAGGAAGTGGCGACCTGAGCCTGACTGGCGGAACCGGGGTGGTCCATGATGCGGCAGGCGACCTGGTCACTTCCGGCAGGATTGGCGTCACGGCGACGACCGGCGACCTCACCATGGCGGACGGTACCGTCTTTACCACCGATGGAGGCCAGGTAGACCTCCTCGCGGCGCATGACGTGACGCTGGGCAAGATCGTTTCGACCAGCGGCACCGTGAACGTCACGGCCACTTCTGGCTTGATCACCGATGCCACGAATGCGGAGACGCCGAACATCAGTACGTCAGGGACCGCGAACCTGGTGGCTGCAGGTGGTATCGGTTCCGGGAATCCAGGCGATATCAATGTGCATGTCGGCATCCTGAACGCCAGGACGAACGGCACTGACATGTGGCTGACCAGCGACCAGGATCTCCATGTCGGCCAGGTGACCACGGGCGGCACCGTTTCCGGTTCGGTAAACCTGACGGTGAACAATGGAAGCCTGCTTGAGGCGGATTCCGATACGGGTGCCGATATCGCGGGCAATACGCTGAACCTTGTGGTGACAGGCGCAAGCAGCACGATCGGTACGCTGGGGAATGCGCTTGAGATCGATGCCGCGAAGCTGAATGCCTCGACCCAGGGAAGAAGTATTTACCTCCACGATACAGACGGCGGTGTAGCCATCGGCCTGGTGAGCACCGGCAGCGCCGATCAGGGAACGGTGGTTCTGTCAGCTTCGAACGGCAGCATCACGGAATTCCCGAATGATGCCGATGCCGATATCGTGGCGAGGAACGTCACGCTTTCTGTCGAAGGTAATCTGTCCGATACGGTCGGCTCATTCGGCAACATGCTCGAAGTGAGCGCATCCAACCTGCACGTCGACAATCCGAACGGCAATATCTATGTCGACCTGAACAATACGGCCGGGACTGCTCTGAACTACGAACTTCCGGCCGGCATGTCGCTGAATACTGAAAACCTTCCCCAGGTGATCGTATTAGGTACGCAGATCATTGGTGGTGACAGCATCGACGAGCTGAAGCAGGCCCAGGACCAGATCAAGATCACCCAGGAGTCCGCAACCGGCTCAGGAATCGTTTTCCGGGATGTTATGCCACCGTCTCTGCTGATGTTCGGCAGCGGCAATTCCATGACGTTGAACGATAACGTAATTGAGTAACGCATGGTTATTTGACTGACAGGTGCATTGGCGCAACCAAAGTTGCCGGCGATCCGCAGGGGCATCGGCAACTTTGATTGACAATTATTGTGAGGGCAAGAATCATCAAACACAGTAATGAATCGTTTCCGCAGCATTTTCTTGGCAACCATGCTTATGGTGACTATACAGGGACAGACTATGGCGAAGAGCTCGACCAAGATCGATTATTTGAAGTCCGGCAACGAAAAGGCATCCAAAGGAGATACCAGGGGAGCGATCGCCGATTATTCGAAGGCTGTCGCCGGTGATGCGAAAAATGCAACGGCATTCCTGAACCGTGGGGCGGTGAAGTTGAGCACTGGTGACCAGAATGGTGCGGAGGTCGATTTCGCAAGGGCGATCAAGCTCAATCCCGGCTATGCCGAGGCCTGGTACAATTCTGGAATTGCCAAAAGTGAGCTGAAGGACTTCAAGGGTTCGATCGACGCCTACACCAAGGCGATCGAACTCGATCCGAAACTTGTCGGCGTCTATTTCAACCGCGCGGTGGCCAAAGGTGGCGCAGGCGACCGGGCTGGAGCCATCGCGGACTACTCGAAAGCCGTTGAGTTGCAGCCGGGGAATGCCGAGGCCTGGAACAACCGCGGAGTGCTCAAAAACCAGGCCGGCGACAAGGATGGAGCGATCGCAGACTTTGTGAAGGCGGTAAATGCCTGGTTCAAAAACGGCATCGCAAGGGCATCAAAAGGCGATCTCAAAGGTGCGCTGGCGGATTATGACAAGGCAGTTGCCTTGAGTCCGAAGTTTGGCGATGCCATCAATAACCGTGGGAATGTCAGGAATGCCCTTGGTGACCGTAACGGCGCGATCACCGATTATACGAAGGCTATCGAGCTGAACCCGTCAGGTTCCCTTGCGTACGGCAACAGGGCATTCGTGAAAGCCGTGCTCAAGGACAAGGAGGGCTCCCTTGCCGATTACGGGAAGGCTATCGAGCTCGATTCGAAAAACGCCCAGTTGTACATCGCCCGCGGCATGGCCCAGAGTGCTTTCGGCAACCCTGAAGCTGCGCTTGGCGACTACTCAAAAGCCGTGAAGCTCAATCCGGAGTCCTCCCTTGCTTTCCTGAACCGTGGCAATGTGCAGTTCCAGCTTGGCAAGAAAAAGGAGGCGCTTGCCGATTATTCGAAGGCTGTCCAACTCGATCCGAAAAACGCCGACGCCTGGTATAATCTGGGCTTCGTGCGTGCGGAGAACACGGATCATGCGGGTAGCCAGTCCGATTTCGACAAGGCGATCGACCTGAACCCCGGTTACTCCAAGGCATTTTACAAACGTTCACTCGCCAAAAGCGCGCTTGGCGATGAGAAGGGGGCTGTTGAGGATATGAAACATGCCGCGAAGCTCGGCCTGGAGAGCGCACGGACGCTCTTGAAAAGCAAGGATATCTCATGGGAATGACTTGTTCGTTCCGATCATGATTTGATTGTGATGCCCGGTTATTGCATCTTTGCTGTGACCGGGCATCCTTGTTTTCAGGCCTTGCCCGAGGAGCAGGTTGCAGGGCTCCGCCTTTTTGGCAGATGTGCCTGCGTCAACTAAAGAGGGGAGGATTGATACATGAATAGTGAAGAGTCGAAAAGGGAGTCCATGACGGTGATCCTGAACCGCAGGAGCGTCAGGGACTTTACGGAAGCGGTGGTGGACGAGGAATCGCTGGACAAACTCGTGCGGGCAGGCATGTCCGCCCCGACGGCGAAGAACATGCAGCCATGGTCGTTCATTGTCGTCACCGGGCGCGAAACGCTCGACCGCCTCGCAGAAGGGCTGCCGTACGGAAAGATGCTCGGCAAGGCCCATGCGGCAATCGTGGTCTGCGCCCTGCCGGAACTGGCAAACAACAACAGTGTCGAGCTGGCGGTGGTCGATGCCACCTGCGCGAGCGAGAACATACTTCTTGCGGCCCAGGCCCTCGGCCTCGGATCGGTCTGGGTCGCCTCGTATCCCTACGAAGACCGGATGGAGCACGTACGCGGTGTGCTGGGGATACCGGGGGAGGTGATCCCCCTGTGCGTGTTGCCGCTTGGCCATCCCGTGGCCGTCAAACCGCCGATCGACAAGTACAGGCCGGAAAAAATCCACCATGAGCGATGGTAAGGCTCCTGCACCATGATCACGGGCAATTCCGTCCGGATCCGGGCCTTGGGACGGCCTACAGCTCGCTGCCGAGCAAGAGGTCGTACATGGGCGTGCCGTCGGCGCCCGTGATTCGGAGCCGACCTTCGGAGGTCTCTGCCATCCCGCAGGCGAAGCAGGGCTGTTCGCTGCAGTTGGCGAACGCAGGCAGCACGACGAAGTGGATGCCGCTCCGATAGGCGTAACCTCCCGGATGGTAGTGGCCGCTCAGGCAGGCCAGGACGTTCTGGTAGCGGCAGATGAGGGCAGAAACCTCTTCATGGTTCCAGAGCAGGCCGTGTTTCGCGTCGGTGGTCTCTTCGAGCAGCGGCAGGTGGCAGAGCACGATGACCGGCTCCTCGTTGCGCAGGGCCGAGTCGAGCTCCCCGACGAGCCATTGGAGCTGGCGGCTGCCGACGGCGCCGCAGTAGAAGAGCGCCTGGCGCACGTCACGGTAGTAGGCAAGCAGGTTCCTGTCGGCTGCGTTTTCAGGCTCGGAGAGCACCGATACCTCCATGCTGTGCAGAACGATGAAGCGGATACCGCCCTTGGCGAAGGAGTGATAAGGGGCAGGGATGCCCATGATGCTGAAGAGCCGCTCCTGAGGTACGGCGAGGCAGTGGTTGCCGGGAACGTGCACCATCGGTCCCGGCCAGCGGGCGAGCATGTCGCGTACGGCAATGAGATCTTCTTCGGCTTCGGGGCCTTCCCTGCCGATGAGGTCGCCGAGTTGCACGACGAAATCCGCGCCCTCCTTCTGCCAGTAGTCGATGCACCGCTCGAGGCCGGCCGCAGTTGCTGTGCCGGCCCCGGTATCGGGCACGTAATGGATGTCGGTGATGATGCCGAACCTGAGCGGGCTGCCATCAAGCGGTACCATGGTTCGAGTGTCAGTCGCCGAATTCAGAGAGGTAGCGCTGCATGAACTCGTCGAGGTCCCCGTCCAGCACGTTTTCGACGTCGAAACGCTCGTAGTTTGTACGGTGGTCCTTGATGCGCCGGTCGTCGAGCACGTAGCTGCGGATCTGGCTGCCCCACTCAATCTTCTTCTTCTTGCCCTCGATCTCGCGTTTCTGGGCCTCCTCCTCTTCCCGCTTGCGCTGGTAGAGCTGTGCCATGAGCATCTTCATGGCGCGCTCCCTGTTCTGGAACTGCGAGCGCTCCTCCTGGCATCCCACCACGATGCCCGAGGGGATGTGCTTGATGCGGACGGCCGTTTCGACCTTGTTGACGTTCTGGCCGCCCTTGCCGCCGCTGCGGAAGGTCGAAAGTTCGAGGTCCTCCTTCCTGACTTCGATTTCGACGTCGGGAGGAGCCTCCGGATAGGTGAAGACACTGGCGAACGAGGTGTGGCGCCGCGCGTTCGAGTCGTAGGGCGACACCCTGACGAGGCGGTGCACGCCGTTCTCCGCCTTGAGGTAGCCGTAGGCGTATGGGCCGATGATTTCAAGCGTCGCAGTCTTGATGCCTGCGCCGTCGCCCTCCTGGTAGTCGTCGGTGAAGACCTTGTAGCCCTTGCGTTCGGCCCAGCGCATGTACATCCGGTAGAGCATTTCGGCCCAGTCCTGGGCTTCGGTGCCACCTGCGCCGGCATGGATGATGATCATGGCGTTTCCGGCGTCGTCCTTGCCGGAGAGCATGTTCCGGAACTCGATAGCATCGATCTCCTTTTCAAGCCGGTCGATGGTGGCGTCGAGATCCTTTACGAGTGATTCATCCTCGAGCTCCGTGGCTATCTCGATCTCCTCGGAGGCGTTGTCCGCGGCCGACTTGACGCGCTCGTACGCATCGGTCCATGATTTGTGTTCGTTCAGCTCCTTGAGCAACGCGTGTGCGGCTTTCTGGTCGTTCCAGAAGTCGGGCGCCGCCGAGACCTTCTCGAGGTCGCTTACCTTCTCTTTTCGCTCATCGATGTCAAAGATACCCCCGTAACTGTTCCAGGCGGTGGTTGATGGCGTGCAGGCGGTCTTTTTCGGCGTCGAACATGGTGGTAAGGGTCAAATAATGAACGGTTTTCCTCAGGGTACCTCTAAAAACTTATTGCGCGTCCTGATTGCTTCGTTGGGTGGTGCTCGAAATCCTCATGTCCCCCGGGTTCAAACCCTCCTGAAGAACTCCGGTTTCACCGCTCCATCCGCCGTGCATTAAGGTCGCTTATGACACTTTTTCGAGGTGCTTCTTTATACTTATTTCGGCTTCCTGGCGTGTCGCTGCTGGATGCAGGCACGGGGCAGCCGCTGTGAATATAAACATTTCAGGGTACCTCTGAAAAGAGTCATGAGCAGCCAGGGTTCAAGGCGGATGGAGCACAGCAACCGGAGTCCCGACAAATTTTTGGAGGTGGCCTTCAGGCCGGCAATGACGTGCTCGCTGGTATTCGTTTCCTGGGCGCTGTTTTTTACCATGAACCCGGCCCGGGTGATTCTTTGGAAGCGATTGTCGTTGTCAGTTCTGTGACTCCCCGCTTGTGTACCACTCCTCCGACGGCATCCCCGGCCCTGAGGCCCATGGTCGTACCGGTTTACGGATTTCTTCAATGCAAAACAAATGGGCAACGCACACCTCTGGCTGTTGTCCGGAAAAGGAGGGGGAAAATGAACAGCGCGATCGATGATCTGATGCACGAGCACGGTGCCATTCTCGAAATGTTGCGGGTAGTGAACGGCATCGCCGGGCTGCTGGAGCGCGGCGGGGCAGTCGATGAGGGCGATATTTCCGACATGCTCGGCTTCCTGAAGGTGTTTGCCGACCGGTGCCATCACGGCAAGGAGGAGGTATACCTGTTTCCGGCACTGTCCAGGGCTGGCATTTCCGGGCAGGATGTCTCGATCCGTGCGCTGCTGTCCGAGCACGCCCGGGGGAGGGAGCTGCTCAAGGCCATGGAGGCGGCGAGCTTCCTGAAGCTTCAGCCGGCTGAATTCACGGCCGCGGCGCGCGGTTATCTCGAGCTGTTCGACGCGCACATCAGGAAGGAGAACACGATCCTGTTTCCGCTGGCCGAAAAGCTGCTGACTGAGCGGCAGTTTGAAGAGCTCCGCGAAGCTTTCGATGCACACGAGGTGAATGTTATCGGGCAAGGGAAGCACGAGGAGCTCCACATGCTGCTCGGAAAGCTCGTTGCGAGGTATGCCGGGGTCTGACGATGTGGCTGACGGAACCTATTTCAGGTTTTCATAAGAAATAAGGTGTCCCCTGCCGGAAAAAGAATGCTACATTTCATATTTTTATGGAAAACATCAGCATGGGACCGTCTGGAACAGCGGCGGAAACCCCCGGAAGTACTACCGAATACCATTTATGAATCCAGAGTTTATCCAGCCAGTGCCTTTTCTTGTGGATCAACCGTTCGACGGGCGTCGGCGGGTCATCATCGACAGGGTCTATCCTGAAGTCGACGGTGGCCGCTTTCCGGCAAAACGGGTCGAAGGCGAAACCGTGAGGATCGAGGCCGATATCTTCACCGACGGAGCCGATACCATAGAGGCTGAACTCCTTTACCGGCGCAGAGGCGACCAGGAGTGGTCAGTTGTTCCGATGACCGCCATGGTCAACGATCTGTGGTCGGCTTCGTTCACGGTCGGGGCCCCCGGCATGTACGAATACACCGTCCGGGCATGGGTCGACCATTTCCTGACCTGGCAGAAGGGGCTGATAAAGAAGATCGATGCCGGACAGGACGTCGGTCTCGACCTGAGGATCGGCGCGACCATCGTCGAGCTCGGTGCGGCCAGGGCCCGTGGCGAGGATGCCGGCACGTTGCACCACCACGTTGGCCTCCTGACCCTCGGCGAACGCGAGGCTGCCGTCAAGGCGGCGCTCGGCGAAGAGCTGACCGAGGCGATGCTGCGCTGTCCCGACAAGTCGATCGCGAGCATGTACGAAAAGCTGCTGCTCTTGCAGGTCGACCAGAGGAAGGCCGGCTTCAGCACCTGGTACGAGTTCTTCCCCCGCTCATGGGCGGCCGAGCCCGGACGGCACGGCACCTTCCGCGACTGCATGGTCATGCTTCCGCGCATCGCGCAGATGGGTTTCGACGTCATCTACCTTCCTCCGATCCACCCGATCGGCCTGGCCAAGCGCAAGGGAAAGAATAACGCCCTGGTGGCCGGCCCTGACGAGCCCGGAAGTTGCTGGGCGATCGGCAGCCCTGACGGCGGCCACACGGCTGTTCATCCCGAGCTTGGCACCATCGAGGATTTCGAGGCCTTCGTGCAGGAGGCCGAAAGCAACGGCATTTCGGTGGCGCTCGACATCGCCTTCCAGTGCTCGCCGGACCACCCCTGGGTGCTCGAACATCCGCAGTGGTTCCGCTGGCGTCCGGACGGCACGGTGCAGTTCGCCGAGAACCCGCCGAAGCGCTACGAGGACATCCTGCCGATCGATTTCGAAACGAAGGAGTGGCAGAGCCTCTGGACCGAGCTTCGGGGCGTGTTCCTGTTCTGGATCGGCAAGGGGGTGAAGATCTTCCGCGTGGACAATCCGCACACCAAGGCTTTCCCGTTCTGGGAGTGGGCCATCGGTTCGATCCGTGACGCCCATCCCGACACGGTGTTCCTGGCCGAGGCCTTCACCCGTCCGAAGCTCATGGCGCGCCTCGCCAAGGCCGGCTACAGCCAGTCCTACACCTATTTCACCTGGCGCAACAACAAGCACGAGCTTCAGGAGTACATGATCGAACTCTGCCGTACGGAGCTTCGCGAGCACATGCGCCCGAACTTCTGGCCGAACACGCCGGACATCCTGCATGAGGAGCTGCAGAGCGGAAGCCGCTCGAAGTTCATCATACGGCAGGTACTGGCCGCTACACTCTCCTCGAACTACGGCATGTACGGCCCTGCCTACGAGCTTTGCGAGCATGTTCCCGTGGCGCCAGGCAAGGAGGAGTACATCGATTCGGAGAAGTACGAGGTCAAATGCTGGGACATGGACCGTCCCGGCAACATCCGGGCGGAGATCGCCCAGGTCAACCGCATCAGGAACGGGAACCCTGCCCTGCAGCAGACGGTTGACATCAACTTCGTGCGCATCGACGCCGGCGAGGGTCGCGAACACGACCAGCTGATGGGCTACGTCAAGCGTTCGGCCGACGGCGTCAACGTCATCCTCACCGTGGTCAACCTCGACCACCGGAACACACAGGGCGGCTGGCTGCGCTTCCCACTCGAACTTTTCGGCCTGCCGCACACCCAGTCGTTCACGGTCGAGGAGCTGTTCTCCGGCCAGAGCTATGCGTGGAACGGCGAGTGGAATTACGTCGAGCTGAACCCGGCGGCCATGCCCGCACACATTTTCAAAGTCATACTGCCCTCATAACCAAACGTACTGCAAGATACCGCACATGTCTAAAGTAAAAGCCGTGAAAAGCTACCAGCCGGAACACCTCTGGTACAAGGATGCGATCATCTACGAACTCCATGTAAAAACCTTCTGCGACAGCAACAACGACGGCATCGGGGATTTCCAGGGGCTGAAGAGCAAGCTCGGTTACCTCGAAAGCCTCGGGGTCACGGCCATCTGGATCCTTCCGTTCTACCCCTCGCCGCTGCGCGACGACGGGTACGATATTGCTGACTACATGTCGGTCAACCCTGATTACGGCACCATCGAGGATTTCCGCGAGTTCCTTGAAGAGGCCCACCGGCGGGGCCTGAAGGTCATCACCGAGCTGGTGGTGAACCACACCTCCGACCAGCACGAGTGGTTCAAGGCGGCGCGAAAGGCTCCTGCAGGGTCGCCCGAACGTGACTTCTACGTCTGGAGCGACGACCCGAACAGGTACTCCGAGACCAGGATCATCTTCCAGGACTTCGAGGCTTCCAACTGGACATGGGATCCGGTTGCAGGCCAGTACTTCTGGCACCGCTTCTTCCACCACCAGCCCGACCTGAACTTCGAGAACCCGGCAGTACACAAGGCGCTGCTCGGCGTGCTTGACTTCTGGCTCGGCATGGGCGTGGACGGCCTGCGGCTCGACGCCGTGCCATACCTCTACGAGGCCGAAGGCACCAACTGCGAAAACCTGCCTCAGACCTTCGAATTCCTGCGGAAGCTACGCACCTACGTGGATACCAACTACCCGAACCGGATGCTGCTGGCCGAAGCGAACCAGTGGCCCGAGGATTCTGCAGCCTACCTCGGCAAGGGTGACATGTGTCACATGAACTTCCACTTTCCGCTCATGCCGCGCATGTACATGGCGGTGGCCATGGAGGACCGCTTCCCGCTTATCGACATTCTCGCCCAGACTCCCGAGATTCCGGAGGATTGCCAGTGGGCATCCTTCCTTCGCAACCATGACGAGCTGACCCTGGAGATGGTGACCGACGAGGAGCGCGACTACATGCGTCGCGTCTACGCCAACGACACCAAGGCGAGGATCAACCTCGGCATCCGCCGCCGCCTCGCGCCGCTGATGTCGAACGACCGCCGCCGCATCGAGCTGATGAACATCATGCTGCTCTCCCTGCCCGGCACCCCGGTGCTCTACTACGGCGACGAGATCGGCATGGGCGACAACTACTACCTTGGCGACCGCGATGGCGTGCGCACCCCGATGCAGTGGAACTCTGACCGCAACGCCGGGTTCTCCCGCGCCAACCCGCAGCGCCTGCTCCTGCCGGTGATCATTGACCCCGAGTACCATTACGAGGCGGTCAACGTTGAAGTGCAGGAGTCGAACATGAACTCCCTGCTCTGGTGGATGCGTCACACGATCTCCACGGCACGCCGTTTAAAGGCCTTCAACCGCGGTACGATCGAGTTCCTGCCCTCCACCAATCCCAAGGTGCTGCTCTTCATCCGTTCCTATGAGGATGAGACCATCCTGTCGGTGGTCAACCTCTCGCGCAACGCGCAGGCCATCGCCGTCGACCTGTCGAAATACGAGGGGTGCGTGCCCGAGGAGGTCTTCAGCATGAACCGCTTCCCGAAGGTGCGCAAGTCGCCCTACATGGTGGCGCTCGCCCCTTACGGCTACTTCTGGCTGAAGCTTGTCAGGGAGGCGGACCGCTCTTCCGACGGCGAAAGGTTCGACAAGCCTGCCGTCAAGGTCGACGGCTGGGAGGGGATTTTTCGCGGGCGAGCCCTCGAAAAGCTCGAGACTGTGCTGCTTCCCGCATATTACAAGGACGCCCGCTGGTTCGGCGGCAAGGCGAGGAACGTGATCCGTGTCCGAGTGACCGATCGCGTGCCGGTGGCCGGCATGACCGACGCGGCGTTCATCTTCACCGAGGTGCACTATCCGAGCGGCGAGAACGAGCGATACCAGGTGCCGCTCATGTTCGTACCTCTTGAGCGGGGTGAGCTTGACGACGAGACCTTCAGGCGCCACACCGTGGCCCGTGTCGAGCTCGACGGCCGGGATGGATTCCTGTGTGACGCGACCTACAACGAGGCTTTCCGCACGCACCTGCTCGGCCTCATCCTGCACGAAGGATCCATGCAGGGCGATTCCGGCGCGATCCACGGCGAGGCCGGCCACAAGCTCGAGTCCTACCACAAGAAGAGGGAGGGGGAGTCGATGCCGTCCGTCCTGCTCGGCATCGAGCAGAGCAACACCTCAATCAGGTACGGAGACCAGCTCTGCCTGAAGCTCTACCGGAAGATCGACGTCGGCACGGCTCCCGAGATCGAGATGACCCGCAAGCTGACCGACCTTACACGCTTCAGGAACCTGCCGTTCTATCTCGGCTCCATCGATTACGCGAAGAGCTACCGCGAGCGCTACTCCCTCGGAGTGCTGCAGAATTTCGTGCCCAACGAGGGCGACGGCTGGCAGCTGAGCCTCGATTACGTGCTGCGATATTACGAAGACGTGCTTTCCCGGCGCGTGAAAGGCATCGAACCGCCTGCGTTGCCCTCCCTCTCCGGCACGTCGCAGCCGCTTCCCGAGATCATGCACGAGCTGATCGGCGAATTCTACCTTGAGATGGTCGAAAAGCTCGCAGAGCGCACGGCCGGTATGCACAACGCACTCGGTTCCCTCGACGCCGAGCCGGAGTTCGCCCCCGAACCCTTTACCTCGCTCTACCAGCGCTCGATCTACCAGGCCATGACCGAACAGGTCAAACGCAGCATGATCATGCTGCGCGAGGGTATGCACTCGGTGCCCGAGTCTGCCAGGGAGCTTGCCCATGAGCTGCTCGCCCGCGAAAAGGAGATCCTCGGTCAGTTCGAACCCGTCAGGAGAGAGAAGATCGAGACGGTCAAGATCAGGATTCACGGCGACTATCATCTCGGCCAGGTGCTCTACACCGGCAACGATTTCGTGATCCTCGATTTCGAGGGCGAGCCCGCACGGTCGCTCTCGGAACGCAAGATCAAGCGTTCGGTTTACCGCGACCTCGCCGGCATGCTCCGCTCCTTCGATTACGCCGCGTTCAATGTGCTGCTGCAGAACCCGTCGATCAGGCCAGAGGACCGCAAGTCGCTCGAACCCTGGGCGGAACTGTGGAGCTTCTACATCGGGCAGCACTTCATCGACGTCTATACCGCAAAGACCACGGGCAGGGATCTCATCCCGAAAGATGCCCGCCAGCGCGAGCTGCTGCTGCGCAGCTACCTGATGAACAAGGCGGTCTACGAGCTCAATTACGAGCTGAACAACCGGCCCGAATGGGTAGCCATTCCGATGAACGGCATCCTTCGCCTCATCGGGGCCTGAATCCCATAGCCTCAACCCGGCCGTCACCGAATTTCGGGACGGCCGGAAAGGGCTACCTCTTTCCATCGCCACCGATATCCATGAAGGAACACTATCTGCGCACCACGGTCAGCGGTCGCTACCTCGTCGAAGCGCCGGAGAGGGAGTGGCCGTTTCCGGTTTTTGCCGGCTTCCACGGCTACGGTCAGACGGCAGATGACGGGATGGCTTTGCTACGGGGGATTCCCGGCAGCAAAAGGTTCCTGCTCTGCGCCCTGGAGGCCCTGCACCCTTTCATGAACGCGAAGGGGGAGCCGGGGGCGAGCTGGATGACGCTGCGAGATCGGGAGCTGCGCATTGTAGAGAACGTCGCCTACGTCGATGCCGTGCTCGGGAGCGTGATGATGGGGAATTTTGTTTCCGGCCCGATCGTGCTGCACGGTTTTTCACAGGGGGCCGGCATGGCTTGCCGGGCGTCTACGCTGGGGTGCTACCGAGTTTCCGCCGTGATGCTTCTCGGAGGTGATGTGCCGCCGGATCTTGAGCGGCTCGATCCGATGTGCTCGGTGCATCTGGCTCGAGGCAACCGCGACAGGCTCTATTCGCAGGAGAGGTTTGAAGCCGATCGGCAACGGCTGATCGATGCCGGTGTGGCTGTCGAGACTTTCGTTTACCAGGGCGGCCATGCTCCGACCGAGGAGTACTTCATGGCAGCGGGGCACTTCCTCGAGGCGCTGGGCTGAGGCGTTACCGCATCTCCTTCGCGCGGTTCCACAGCGCGTCGAGCTCTTCTGCTGTGTACTCCTGCCAAGTCCGTCCTGAAGCCTGGACCGCCTCTTCTACCTTGCTGAACCGACCCATGAACTTGTTGGTGGCTTTGCGGAGCGCGTCCTCCGGGTTTGCGTCGATGAATCGGCTGTAGTTCACGATGGTGAACAGCAGGTCGCCGAACTCCTCCTCGCGTTCGCGGTCGTTCACGGCGTTGCGCAGCTCCCCGATCTCCTCGACGAGCTTGTCCAGCACTCCTTCGTCGCTCGGCCAGTCAAAGCCGACGCCAGCAACCTTCTTCTGTACACGGTAGGCCCTCAGCAGTTCGGACATGGCTTTCGGCACCCCTTCGAGCAGGCTCTTCCGCCCCTCCTTCATCTTGAGGCTCTCCCAGTTGCCGAGCACTGCCGCCTCGGTCTCTGCGACCGTATCGCCGAAGACGTGGGGATGCCGGCTGATGAGTTTGTGGCAGAGCGACTCGAAGACCTCCACGAACGAGAACTTCCCGGCCTCGTCGGCCAGCAGTACCTGGAAGCAGAGGTGCAGGAACAGGTCCCCGATCTCTTTGCGCAGCTCCAGGTCATCCCCTTCGTCGATGGCGTGCACCAGCTCATAGCTCTCCTCCAGCAGCAGGTGGGCCAGCGATTCCGGCGTCTGCTTCCGGTCCCAGGGGCACTCGGCGCGCAGCACCCGCACGAGGTTCACCACCCGCTCGAAGTGCTCGGAAGGAGATTCGGCGCGATGGTTCAGGACGGCCTCCTTGAGGTCGGCGATCGAGGGGGTTTCTTCTTTCTTCATGGTGCTATGGCTGGTTGCAATGCTGCCAAGTTACCATTTCCCTTCGAGAATCCGTACCTTTCTGAGGTGCTTGAACCAATACCTTACGCGATCATGGAACTTGACGGAAAAATAGCCGTGGTGACCGGATCGAGCTCGGGAATCGGGCTCTCGCTGGTGCGTGCGCTGCTCGATGCAGGCACCGAAGTCTACGGCCTGAGCCGCAGTGCGACCCCGGTCGATCACGACCTGTTCAGGTGGTTGAAGGCCGACGTGACCAGCGAAGCGGAGATCGGCCGCGCATTCGACGACGTGCTCGGATGGCACGGCCATGTTGACCTTCTCGTGAACAACGCCGGATTCGGCTTTTTCCGTGATGTCGAGACGATTGAAACAGCCGAGTGGCGTCGACTTATCGACACCAATCTCACTGCGGCCTTCCTCTGCACGAAAAAGGTCGTACCCTCAATGAAGGCTTACAAGAACGGGATGATCGTCAATATCGGTTCTGTCGCAGGCAAGCGCGGCATCAAGGGCGGCACAGCCTACTGCGCGTCGAAGTTTGCCCTCAACGGCTTTTCGGAGTCGCTCATGGAGGAACTTCGAGATTTCGGCATCCGGGTGGCCTGCATCAATCCCGGCTCGGTCATGACCGGGTTCTTCGATCATGCCGGCATCCAGCCAAAGAAATTCATGCAACCGGACGATGTCGCCCGGCTCATTGTCGATCTCGTACGCCTGCCGGACGGCATGCTGCCGGATGAAATCACCGTACGTCCACTCTAAACCTGCCTCGTCGCCATGCCCAGAACCGAATTTCCCCAGCCCCTGCCCGGCGATCCTATCGCAGCCGTCGCCACGCCCGTCGGCGTCGGTGCGCTGGCTGTCGTGCGCATCAGCGGCGATGGGGTGCATGCGCTTGCAGACCGGGTGTTCCGGAAAGCGAACGGCGAAGTACAAGCCCTGGCAGGATCGGTCGGATACATGGCCCATTTCGGAAGGCTCTACGACGGCGAACAGCTGGTTGACGAAGTGATCGCGCTCGTGTTCCGCGCACCGCACTCATTTACGGCCGAGGACATGGTTGAATTCACCTGCCATGGCGGGCCGGTCGTGGTGAAACAGGTGCTGCAGCTCCTGCTCGACAGCGGATGCCGACTGGCCGAGCCCGGAGAGTTCACCCGGCGCGCCTTCCTCAACGGGCGCATAGACCTCCTGCAGGCCGAGGCCATTGGCGAAATGATCCATGCCCGTTCCGAATCGGCCTGGCGAACGGCTGTCAGCCAGATGAAGGGCGACCTCTCCGAAAAGCTCGGTACCCTGCGCGAGCGCCTCCTGCACTCCTGCGCCATGCTGGAACTCGAACTTGACTTCAGCGAGGAGGATGTCGAATTCCAGAGCCGTGACGAACTCTCGCTTCAGGTCGACGATCTCCGGCGCGAAGTCGGAAGGCTCGTCGACTCCTACCAGCATGGCCGGCTGCTCAGCGAAGGTGTCGCCACCGTCATCGCCGGTCGCCCGAACTCCGGCAAATCGACGCTGCTCAACACCCTGCTCGGCCAGGAGCGCGCCATCGTCAGCCACATGCCAGGCACCACGCGCGATTACATCGAGGAGTGCTTCATCCACGACAAGACCATGTTCCGCCTCACCGACACGGCCGGCCTGCGCGAGGCTGGCGAGGAGATCGAAAGCGAGGGTATCCGCCGCAGCCGCATGAAGATGGCAGAAGCCGACCTCTTGCTCTATCTGCTCGATATCGGAACCGACCAGCTTGTAGAGGAGATCGGCGACATCATCGCCATAAGGCAGCAGCTTCCCCGAGCACGGTTCATCGTCGTAGCCAACAAGGTCGATCTCGTGACCGGTGCCGAAACGCTCATTGAAACGGTTGCCAGGGAGACCTGCGCCGAGGTGATCGGCATATCGGCGCTCGAAGGAAAGGGCATCGACTTGCTCAAGAAGTGTATGGGCGATCTCGTGCAGGACCTTGACAAGCTTCACGAAGCCAGCGTGCTCGTCACCAGCCTCCGCCACTATGAAGCCCTTCGCAACGCCGCCGACGCCCTGCAGAACGCTGTCGAGCTTATCGAACACCACTCGGACACCGAGCTCATCGCCTTCGAACTCCGATCAGCCCTCGACTACGTCGGAGAGATCACCGGCAAAGTCGTGAACGAAGAGATCCTCAATACGATTTTTGCGCAGTTCTGCATCGGGAAATAGGGTCGATTTATCAAAATGTCTATCGAGACGACCTGCTTTTTTTTGTGCGCTGTTTTACTGTACTTTTAAATGAAAAGGTAACGTCTTGCGCTGTTTATCGATAAATCATCAAAGCGTTCCTATGCCCATTATTTCAATGTTTTATGGAATTATTATTCGCCTTTACCTGCTTGATAAAGGGCAACATAATATGCCCCATATCCATGCTCGATATGGTGAGCATGAAGCAATCATGAGTATTCCCGAAGGTGAGGTTCTCAGCGGTGAGTTGCCGAGGAAACAGCTTCGTCTGGTTCAGGCCTGGATAGAATTGCGTCGGGATGAGTTGATCGCAAACTGGGAGTTGGCTGTAAATGGAGAACACCCTTATAAAATCGATCCGTTGTGAGGTTACTATGCATTGGGATGTCAGAAGTGTGAAACCATTGTCCGGTTACCGGATTTATGTTGAAACAGTCGGTGGTAAGAAAGGTGTTTTTGATCTCAAGCCCTATCTCGATCATGGCGTGTTCAGCGAACTACGGGATGTTAACTATTTCAACCAGGTTGCTATTGTCTTTGGGGCTGTAACCTGGCCCCACGAACAGGATATTGCCCCTGAAACGCTGCTTGCCGAAATGCACCCGATTGATTCCGAACTCTCTTGTTCAGAACAATCCGGCGCCTGAGACATTTTTACTGCAATTTATGCTGTCGAGCTTCGCTCCGCCCTCGACTACGTCGGAGAGATCACCGGCAAAGTCGTGAACGAAGAGATCCTCAATACGATTTTTGCGCAGTTCTGCATCGGGAAGTGAAGCCATTGGCATAAATCCGAAAAATCGCCTTGGTTTAACGTTTCCTGATGTCTTGGGCCTGTTTTGTATAGAATGTCATGAGCGTCCCCTGGTGTTTCTTATGCCTGGTAGCACCAGGCTTCGTGCCAGGTACGTTTTTCCAGCTTGCGGCTGGTTTCCAGCCCTGCGTTTTTTGCCAGCAACCGGAGGCTGGTAGGGGTTTCGGGGAAGTCGCAGTTCCTGATGTGTTCCTGTACCTGATTCCGTTCATGAAGTGTCAGTGCATCCCACTGCGTCGCCACCGCTCCGTTGTAGTCGTCGAGATATGCCTGCCGGGCCTGTCCCTCTTCACGCATGACATCAACCAGGATTACGCAACCGTTATCGCGAAGGGTACGACGGCATTCCGTGAAAAAAGCCTGTTTGTCCCCGATAGGCAGATGGTGCAATGCGTAGCCGGAATACACCACATCAAAATGGTCCCCTGGAGCCTCTCTCAGGACGGCGATCATGTCCCTGCAGAGCAGATTTACACGGATCCCGAAGGGCTCCAGGTTGACCCGGGCGACATCGAGAGCGTAGGGTGAGAGATCGCAACCGTAGTACTCCGCCACTTGCCCTGGATTCAGGATCTTGCCGATATGGGCGGCATCTCCGCAACCCAGGTCAAGGACATTCAATGGTTCCCGGCGGGTTGCGAGCAGTTTCCTGACAGCAGTCGAGATTTCCCTGTGAAACATGAGGTTGTTGCTGATAACCTTCTGGTAGGTGCCCCAGGTTTTGCGGAAGATGTAGATAGGGTCTGCGTTCATATCGAAGATGGGCTTCCGTTTGACGTTAACAGTTCAATGCCGAGGTGCATGACACGGGTTGACCTTGCACTGAGTGAGCATGAGTGGGCGCAGTTCATTCCCGTTCGACGGTATGGTGGCGTCGGGGAAACAACCAGGGCGACAATTTGCCGTATTAGTTACTAAAATAACGCCAATTGCCGGTAAATGGCATGAGCATTTTTCGAATTATTACTTCGCCAATCAAAGGGATCAATTCCGTTCAATTATGAAGGTCATTCTGAGCGATGCGATGAATCCATAAGTTATTTTTATACAGCGAAAAGGATTCTTCATTTTGCTACGCTTCATTCAGGATGGCAACTCAGCTTTTGTGTTTCGTTGTGATCTGTTATTGCCACGTTTGTCGAGGATGGACGTGAGCGATGCAGCGGCCTTGCGGTTGTACGACACAGTCATGAATCCCAGAGTGCCGAGCCGGGTAGTCCGTTCGTTCTTGAGCAGCTCCTCAGGGAGTCGCATACTGCACCGGCGGGATTTGTCCAGCGGTTTATCTTCTGTTTGTTCCGAAAGCTCTGTGCGAGGGAGGCTGAATAGGTCAGATGTCCTGCTGCTGATTTGAAAAAAAGTGTTTACCTGGAGGAAACAAAGAAGGAGGCGAAACGCCTCCTTCTTTGTTCATGATCATGTCGGGATCAGAAGCTGTATCTCAAACCGAGCAGGATGTTGCTGGCCGAGAAGGTGACTTTGGAACCGTTGTCGTTCTTGTACGAACCGGGCTTGAAGTACCTGTAGCCCAGGTCGACGACGATGTTGTCGGCAGCCTTGACGCCGACGCCGGCTCCAAGTTGCCAGGCGAACACGGATTTGGACGTGGCGCCTGAGAAACCGGGACCCTGCGGATCGAGTGATGCTCCGCCGATACCGCCCATGACGTATGGCGTCACGCTCGAATCCTTGATGGCGTAGTCGTAGTAGGCGTTTGCCATGTAGGAGAAGATCGAGATCTTGTCTGCGGTGGGATCAGTCGTCAGGACTCCGTTATCATTTAATACCTTGTCAATGTCGTTTGTCACGTAGCCGAGTGCCGCCTCGACGCGATACTGGTCGCCTTTCAGGCCGATGGCGCCGCCGAAGGGTATGCCAGTCTTGTACGAGACGGCGTCGCTAACCGTTGTGCCATTAGTATCCTTGAAGCTGGAGTTTCCTGCGAGGCCCAATCCGACGTAAGCGCTTACGTAAGGAGTGGCGGCCTGGCTGAGCGAAGGAACCGCACACATACCGGCAATCATCATTGCCAATACTTTTCTTTTCATGATGTTTCTGAATTAGAGGGTTCTGAGAGTTGAATAATTAATCGCATTAATCTTGCGTTCGTCTCCATACAAATATAGTGTAAATATATGATAATGGCAAAAACACTTGACCTATATATTGTTTGGGTATATTTGACCGAATGAGCCAGTAGCAAGGCTTTTCAGGTCAAAGGTGATGAGTCGGAAATATTTGCGAGATTTGCCCTGTGTTGAATCGCTGAACGATTTTGCTGTTTTTGTCTCGATATTTTAAGATGAACTTACTTTTCATTGATCCGGATGAACTGATTTGGTCATGGACAATCGCTTTGATTTGTTGACTGGCCTGAATGAGGTGTTCATGTACTCGATATTGTATATTTCTTGTGGTGCTTGACACTGTGTTCGTAACTTTGCCGCTTTTTCCTTCGCTGTGATTTTCGTGCGTTGGGCGGCTTGTTTTTTCATTGACGATAACCCGAAACACAAAAGGAGTTCCCCCTTATGATGTATTCAAAACCTGTGGTGCTCAATCGAGATCGCCATTCAAACCTTACCCTGAGCCCCAGTCCGACTGGCTACAGGTTTGCCTCCGATGTTCTTTCGGTGATGCTCGCCGCACCCGAGTTTTTCGACGCAGGGCGTTTCTATCCGATCATTTTCACGGTGGGCAGTGACAACGGCGTCACCCCGCTTGCCCTGCTTGGTCTCGAGGAGAAGGAAAATCTTTTCGTCGACGAAGATGGAACGTGGGATGCACCGTATATCCCGGCCTATTTCAGGCGTTATCCTTTTGTGACGACTGGCGAGGCCGACGGCAAGATGATCGTGTGTTTCGACGATTCTTATGACGGCTTCAACCTGGATGGTGGCGCTCCGCTGTTCGAGGACGGCGAGCCTGCCGCGAAAACCGGAGAGATCCAGGCGTTCCTCCAGGACTATTTTCTTCAGATGCAGCAGACCATGCAGTTTGGAGCCATGCTGCAGGAAAAAGGGCTGTTGCGAAAGATATCGGCCCAGGCCAACCTGGTCGATGGCAGGAAATATGCCCTGAACGACATGTTTGTCATCGATGAGCAGAAACTGGCCCAGCTTTCCGATGAAGATGTACTGACCCTGTTCAGGTCAGGTATGCTGGCACTGGTGCATGCGCATCTCTTGTCACTGCGGAACTTTTCTTCTCTCGTGAATCGCAAGTCCACAAGGGAACATCGGCAGTAATGACGGCGTTGCCGGCCGGCCGGTGGAAATCCATAAGCTGTTTTCCTGTAAGGCGGTGATGTGCGTATGAGTTTTTATTCAGCGTTTGCCGAGGATTACGAACGGGTGTTCCCTTTCAGGGAGGAGGTTTACCGCTTTCTGCGGGCAAATGCCGGTGATCCAGGTGGGCGGGTGCTTGATGTCGGTTGTGGTCCGGGCCATTATTGCGGACGGTTCGTAACCGACGGGTATTCCGCGACAGGGATCGACATGGATAGCTCCATGATCGCAGAGGCCACGCGGCGGCATCCCGAGGCAACGTTTTTCTGCCTTGACATGCGGGCTGCAGATTCAGTCGGCAGCGGATTTCGCAGCATCTATTCGATCGGCAATGTGTTGGCGCATCTTCGGCAGGAGGAGCTCTCCCTGTTCACTGCGAAGGTGTATTCGATGCTTGAGCCCGGTGGGTGCTGGATCATTCAGGTGATGAACTGGGATGCCTTTGGCCTGTTGAATGAATACGAGTTTCCGGAAAAAACAATCGGGAGTGCGGGTCGTGTGGAGACGTTTCATCGACACTATGTTTTCAACGGGCCGGATTCCGTGACCTTTTCCATTTCGCTCAGGCAGGCCGGGAATGTGCTGTTCGAAGAGCAGACTATGCTCTATCCCGCAAGCACAGAGTGGTATCTTCGCCTGCATGAGTCTGCAGGGTTCCGCTGCACTGGCGTTCAGGCGGACTTCATTGGCTCCCCGCTCAGAAGTGATCCTGGAACGGGGCTGGTGATGTCGTTCAGGAGAGAGTGATCAGTTGTATGCTTCGATCCTGACGTTTCCGATTCCATGGTCATTGATGCCTATTTCCCTGGCCGCAGCCTGTGAGATGTCGATGATCCTGTTTTTCATGTGCGGTCCGCGATCGTTGACCTTGACCAGGACCTGTCGGCCATTGGCGAGGTTGGTGACCCGCACCTTGGTTCCGAAGGGGAGCGAGCGATGGGCAGCCGTGTAATCCATTCTGTCGAAATGCTCTCCGCTGGCAGTTCGTTGTCCGTGGAACCTGTTTGCGTAATATGATGCCTTGCCTTCGGCTATGAGGAAGCGCACTCCGGTTGTGTTCCCTGAAGATCTTGCGGCCTTTTTTTCGGACGAATCCGAAACGACGGGCAGATCCTCGGTTACGTGGAGCCCTGGGGCTTTGCGGCTTGCAGGTTTGCGGCTATTGGCTTCGTTGGCCTTAAGGCCTGTCAGTGACGAGGGAAGAATGATCGATGTCGCCAGAAAGATGGCGCCGATCGAGATCCTGTGTTTTGTGTGCATAATAGCATCCCGGTTTATGGCCGCTACCCATTCCAGTACTGAAAATTCAGTTCCTTCCTGTTCTCGGTAACTCGCCGGTTTGTCTCATGTTTTTCAAACACGAAACCTCAATATACAAAAAGGTTTTTAAACGATAAAATGAGGTCTTTGCGGCTTTTTGGTGACGTTGATGGAGTTTGGTTTGGTCATGCTAAGTATATATTAATAAATATCTTGTTCATTCGGGTCTGTCGTGCGCGACTCCGGTTTTGCTCGTGGGTATTTAAGCGTATACCGTCGGCCCCATTATCGTATGACAATATGAAACAGGGCTTTATCGCTGTATTCAAAGCGGTGGGCCGGAGCGTTTGCAAATTGATAAAACAGGGGATTGCCGGCTTGCAATGTTTTGGGGAAGCGATTAAGGGGATGGTTTTGTTAGTGGAAATCGGGAGGGTAATCAGCAGAATAACCATTAGACTGGGCGAAGAGCGGAGATGAAAGACCATGCATTGACGGCATGCAGGAGGATTTTTGCGTTTGCCATGGCAATGCTTGCCATGGCTGTGTGTGCCGTGAGTGCCGATGCCGGCCCAGCCGAAGAGTATCTTGAAAGGGGCATCCGCAGGGCCGAGCAAGGCGATTATACGGGAGCAGTCGACGATTTTTCACGTTCGATCAAACTGAAACCAAACAATCCGGAGGCCTTTTACAATCGCGGGCTTGCAAGAGGATTTACAGGTGACCCGAAGGGCGCTGTTGCCGACTATACTAAAACCATCGCGCTCGATCCCCGAGCTATCGGTGCTTACAACAATCGGGGATTCACGCGGGCTGCTCTCGGATACTACGCATTGGCCATCGCGGATATTTCGAAAGCCATTTCGCTCGATCCGAAAATGCCGGAACTCTACAACAACAGGGGGACTGTCCGGACTTCCATGAAGGATTACCGGGGGGCGATTGCCGACTTCAACAGGGCTCTGCTCATAAACCCTCGACTGGCGGGGGTTTACAATAACAGGGGTCTTGCCCGGGGGTTTCTGGGTGATATTCCGGGAGCTGTCGAGGATTTTACTGAATCGCTCGCTCTTGACCAGAGCTATACGGCGGCTTGGTACAACAGGGGGAATGCCAGGGTGTCGCTTGACGATGCAAAAAACGCTGTTGAGGACTATTCCAAGGCGATTGTGCTCGATCCGAAGATGCTCGCCGCCTGGAACAACAGGGCATTCGCAAGGATAAGGCTCGGTGATTACCCGGGAGCCATCACCGATTTGAACATGATTGTTTCGATCGATCCGGAGAACTCATCAGGGTGGTATAATCGGGGAGTCGTAAAGAAGCTTTCCGGAGACAGGGGCGGGGCGATCGGTGATTTGAAGCAGGCTGCGGAACTCGGAGATTCGCTTGCGGTCGAGGTGCTGAAGGAGCTTCTGCCATGAGCTGACGGTCGAAGTCGGGCCTGGTCGCTGTCATAATGAACATTTGTCGGTGATTACGTATATTGACAATTATTTTGCGTATCAAAACGTTTTAAGGTTGCTACGTGGGTGCCCTAAAGTAATTTTGTTTTATAGGGTGCCAGACTTAAAAACTGCAGTAACAATACAGTCCTGCTTTATGCCCACTACTACTGAAGATCCCCATTTGTCTTCCCGGTCCGGTGAGTCCGATCTGAAACATCTCACGACCCTTTCACTTGCAGCGCTCGGTGTTGTTTTCGGTGATATCGGCACCAGTCCGCTTTATGCCATAAGGGAGTGCTTCCACGGGGAGTACAGCATTCCTGTGACTACGGACAACGTGCTTGGCGTGCTGTCCCTTCTGGTCTGGGCTATCCTTCTCATCGTAACCATCAAATACCTCACCTTCATCATGAAGGCGGATAACGAGGGCGAGGGCGGTATTCTTGCATTGACCTCCCTGATCATCTCACACAGCAAGAAGAATAGAAGTGAACGATGGTTCCTCGTCGGCATCGGGCTGTTCGGGGCCTCCCTTCTTTACGGGGACGGCATGATCACTCCGGCGATCTCTGTGCTCAGCGCCGTCGAAGGTGTTCAGATCATCGCTCCGGAGTTCAGTGCGCTGGCCATTCCGATGACCATCGCCATTCTTGTTGGCCTGTTCCTGTTCCAGCATCATGGAACGGCGAAGGTGGGAGCTTTTTTCGGCCCGATCATTCTTGTCTGGTTTTCGGTCATCGGAATTCTCGGATTCAACGAGATTATCCGCTATCCCCAGATACTGAAATCGATCTCTCCTTTATACGGGATCATGTTTCTCATGAACAACCATGTCCACGGGTTCATGGTGCTCGGAGCGGTTTTCCTCTCGGTCACCGGTGCTGAAGCGTTGTATGCCGATATGGGTCATTTCGGCCGACGCCCGATCCGCCTGACCTGGATCGCGCTTGTGCTTCCTGCGCTGCTGTTGAACTATTTCGGACAGGGGGCGTTTCTGCTCGCTAATCCACAGGCGTCCCACAACCCATTCTATTCGCTTGTGCCGTCCTGGGCCCTCATCCCCATGGTGATCCTTGCTACCATGGCGACGATCATCGCATCCCAGGCGCTTATTACCGGTGTTTTTTCATTGACACAGCAGGCAATACAGCTTGGTTACCTGCCGAGGGTGAACATAAAGCACACTTCAGCCAGTCATATCGGTCAGATTTACGTGCCGGCGGCGAACTGGTCGTTGATGGTCGCTACGGTCGGCCTCGTTGCCGGGTTCGGTTCGTCGAGCAAGCTTGCATCGGCTTACGGCGTTGCCGTGACCGCCACGATGCTCATTTCCGCCATCCTGTTCTATTTCGTCGCACGTGATCTCTGGAAATGGAATCGCCTTGCCGTCAATCTGCTTGTTGGTGTTTTCATGATCATAGACCTGTCGTTTTTCGGGGCGAGCATGAGCAAGCTGTTTCACGGCGCCTGGTTTCCTCTCGTCATCGGATTTTTCTGCTTTATGACGATGCTGACCTGGAAGCAGGGGCGCTCGCTTCTGCTCAAGCAGATCCAGGACCGTACACTCACGTTGGGCGAGTTTATTGACAGCCTTGCCTTGCAGGCTCCCCAGCGGGTGAATGGCCAGGCGATTTATCTGACGGCCAATCCCGATATCGTGCCGATCGCCCTGCTGCATAATTTACGGCATAACAAGATCCTTCATTCCGAAGTCGGCCTGCTTCATTTTTCTACGGAGCGGGTGCCCAGGGTGCCGAACAGCAAGAGGGTCGAGGTCACTTCGCTGGGTGATGGCCTATACAAGATTATTGCCCGTTACGGCTTCATGGAGTATCCCAACATCCGTCAGGTACTGGCTCTTGCCAATCGCCAGGGCATGCATTTCAAGGCCGATGCCATAAGCTTTTTCCTTAACCGCGAAAAGATCGTGGCCGTGATGAAGACGAAAATGAGCGTATGGCGGAAAAAGCTTTTCGGCTTGATGGCCAGGAATGCATTGAGTGCATCGGCATACTACGACCTTCCTTCAGGTCAGGTGATTGAAATCGGCGTGCAGGTGCAGATTTGAAGAAATCTCCGGAATTGTTTTTTCGTGCACAAATATTTATATATATACATATGTATGGCCCCGGTGAGGTGACGGGTAGAGAAAAATTGCAGTAATGCTTGATCAGCTTGATTTTATCGCTTCCCATCCCGTTCCATCCCTGCTGGTGGTATTCAATCTTATTGTTATTGAAAGCCTGCTTTCGGTCGACAATGCAGCCGTGCTGGCTACCATGGTCATGGACCTACCGCCATCCAGGCGATCAGCGGCCCTGAAGTATGGTATTCTCGGCGCTTACCTGTTCAGGGGGCTTTGCCTTTTTTTTGCGGTCTGGCTTGTGCAGTTCTGGTGGCTCAAATCCTTTGGTGGCCTTTACCTGCTTTATCTGGTCTGGAACTGGTGGAAGGGCAGAATTACGGCAACAGACGTGGACGACTTTTACGACAAGCAGGCCAACTGGTTTTATCGAGTGGCGTCCGGTTCTCTCGGTTCGTTCTGGGCAACCGTGATTCTTATCGAGATGATGGATATCGCTTTTTCAATCGACAATATTTTTGCGGCGGTTGCTTTCACCGATAACATCATTCTTGTCTGTGTCGGGGTTTTCATCGGAATTCTTGCGATGCGGTTTGTTGCTCAGGGATTTGTACGGCTCATGGAGGAGTATCGGTTTCTGGAAACCTGTGCTTTCATCGTTCTCGGGATTCTCGGTATAAAGCTGTCGCTCTCTTTTGTCGGGCATTTCTATCCCGATGCGGCATTCAGCATGTTAATGGAGGGCAGTAAAGCTGATATCGTGACCTCCGGATTGACGGTTGCCATTTTCCTGGTTCCGGTTCTGACCTGTCTCATGTTCAATGTACCGTCAAGGGTACGCGAAGGAGATGAATTGTCATGAATCGTTAAAGGCTGCATTTTTCGACATTTGTTAACGAATAGTATTTCATTATGACATCACATAACGGTTTTCATCATCGACTTCGCGATTATATTCTGAAAAAGCATGGATCGATCAATGCTTTTTGCAGGGCTACAGGTATCAAATACCCGGCACAGATGACGCCATATCTCAAGGGAAAATGCCTGCCTGGCAAAAAGATGCTTGAGCGTCTTGAAAAGGATGGCGCCGATGTCGACTGGATTCTTACCGGTCATGCTGTCGGTGAGATGATGACTCCTATCAGCGATGCATTGGCACTGTCGCGCTACCGTATGGATATTGATAACCTTCTGAGGCAGGTCCGCCTGCATATCGGACGGTTTGACGACCGGCTCAAGCCTGCTATCGAAGCATATGCCGTTCTCGATGACGCCGAGAATATCGTCGATCTCAACGGATCGCTCGAGAAATTTCTTGGTTACGAACCCGGCCAGCTCTCAGGGGCATCCCTGTCAAAGCTGATACACCCTGATGACTACAGCCAGATCAAAAGCGCCCTCCAGCGCCAGAAACCTGACGAAGCGGTTCTCATGTTCTATTCGCGTTTCCTTTCGGGTGACGGAACATATCTTAATGTGGAGTGGAGCCTGTCGGTCAAGAGGAAGCCGATGAGCGACCTCAGCGAATATGCGATGATCCTTCGCAAAACGGACTTCAAGGTTTGTTGATGCTGGCATCCTGACTTTCAGTGACAGCATCATTTTCTATTTCGGACATTTGAACAAAGCCGGCTTTTGATGCCGGCTTTTGTTGTTTATTCAGCAAGATGTCGTTTATTAATGCGTTTTTTATATGAGATATATATCTTTTGGTTGTGTGGTATATATGATTTTATTCCTATTTGTGCTGTGTTTTTAATTTGTTTTGATTTCTCTCAATTAATAATTTTATTGCTTTAGATTATCTTTTGAAAGAACCTTCGAGTTCAGGAAACTGACAGGTTTTGAACGGGTTCATAGAGTACAAGTTTCTCACGCCAGTGAGAATGAGCAGATCCGTGGGGGAACGTCTGCTCACCAAAGCGGCCGCCTGGCCGCTTTTTTTTTGCCTTATTTTCGGTAATGGCCCGAAAAATCGTCGTCTTCCGGGGAAAATTGATTTTAACGCTTGCAGGTTATCAATCCCTGCACTTTCGGGTTAACCGGAGGGATGACCATCTCAGTCTGTACGATATTGCCATCTGACATGGTGATCGCCAGCCGGATCATCCCCGACAAGGTCAAGATCCCGTTTCCCGTACAGGAAAGAGAACAGGAATCTTTACCGGCAGGAGATTCACGGCAGTTTCAGCCCGCTTCCGGTAAAGGAGGAGCAACTCTGTTCTCGTGAAATCGGCGGCATTGCTACCCTGAAACTCAGGGAGATGCTCCAAAGTGACGAAGATCGGTCGCAGGTCTATGTTCATAGAAACACCTGCCAGATTATCCGGACTGGCGGCGGGTTCAGGCTGGATCTTTATCAGCCGGGGTTTCCGGACGAAAATATTCGGCTGGGCAAAAGCGTCTACGAGCTGAACATATGGATCGGCAATCACAGGAGACTCATGGCGCTGCCCCAGGAGCTTGCTGTGTTCATGGCCGATGGGGGTTGAAAATATGGCGACCGGCTGGTGATAAGGTTTCAGGAGGAATTGGGCGGATGATAGAAAAGTGGGGATTATATTTTGATTTTTTGTTACACTGAAATCAGTGCTCTTGATGAATGACGAGTCCGTCAAATACTATGGAAAAGGAGGTAAGGATGGCGCGCTTCAGGGTAGGAGATCCCATTGTCTACCATAAGCCGAAAAGCTCGGCATCTCCTGGCCCCAGGGCCAAGGAGGTATATCCACTCGCTCATGGGGAGCATTACCACTATGTGGTGGATAAATTCTGGAAAGTGACGTCTATCAATAACGACGGCACTATTGAAGTGGTCACCCGCACGGGAAAAAAGCACATTCTTCCGGTCAATGATCCGAATATCAGCAAAGCTCACCCCCTGCAGATGCTGATGTTCAGGAAACGTTTCCCGAATTGAACCGGGCCGGATCCCCTCTTACGGATTATTTTTCCCCCTCTCCTACTGGTTCAGAGCCGGTGCGCAGGTGTTTGACCTCGGTATCGAACCAGAGCGGCTTTTCGTTTCGCAGCATGCTGGCCACCACCTGGAATTCCGCAGGATCGGCGAACAGATGGTTTTCGATCAGCTGGTTGCTCGAATCGTAAAGAGCTATCCTTCCTTTGTGTCCGATCAGGTCCCAGCGGCTGTAGTAGCTTGCGACGAGAATGTTAGCCATGACGTTTCGTTTTTTCGTTCTTGGTCTACGCTGTTCGTTCGTGACATTCAGGTTAACGGTCGGTGAAGATCGCGTCGTGTCGGGCTGCCCAGTCTGCGGTCGCCTTCATGCCAGAGGGCAGGATGGTTGCCGGCGAAATGATTGCGCGGTTCAGGTTCGTGCCGGTCAGGGTCGCATTGGTCAGATTCGCCCCTTTCAGTGATGCATGATCGAGATTTGCGTCGAAGAGCGATGCCTTGCTGAGGTTTGCTCCATTGAGGTTTGCACCATAAAGCATTGCCCCATAGAGCACCGCACCGGTCAGGTTCGCATTGGCGAGGTCAGCGTCCTTCATGTATGCCCGGTCGAAACTTGCGCCTTCGAGGTTGGCGCCTTTCAGGTTCGCCTGTACCAGGTCTGCTTTATGGAAGCTCACTCCGGCCAATGCAGCGCCCTCAAAATTCGCATTGTTCAGGTTCGCCCCCTCAAAATCGGATTTTGAGAGTGTCGCTTTCCTGAGGTCGACACCTCTGAGATCCGCATTGCCGAGCTTCTCCTCCTTCATGTCGATTTTTATGTCAGGGTTCTCTTTCCTCATGCTGTTCCATGCCTTGACCTCCTTGATGACGGGCCCGTTTGCCGGTGGTGCTTTGAGCCCTCCGGCAGGGAGATCTTCAGGAAGGGTAACTGGTATAGGCTCAACAGGAGGCGCGAGCACATGCGGAGCTGCGATTGTTTCCCTGGTGAATCTGGCGTCATGCCTTGTCGCCCAGGCGCCGTCAGCGGCCTTGCCTGAGGGCAGGACGGTGTTGTTCGAAATCTTTGCATCCTTCAGTGAGGCGCTATCGAGGAATTTCGCATCGTTGAACTGAACTCCCTTGATATTGGCGCCTTCCAGATCTGTTTCGAAAAGGGTTGCACCGTTGAGGTTTGCCTGTTGCAGGTTCGCGCCGGAGAGCTTCGCCCATCTGAGGTTTGCCGAAGCGAGGTTCGAGCCGGCCATCCGTGCGGATTCCATGAAGGCCCCGTTCAGATCGGCATCCTTCAGCCAGGCGTTCGAAACGTCCGTGCCTTTCATGTTGGCCTTTTTCATGTAGGTCATCGAAAGGTTCGCTCCCTTCAGACTGGCGTTGTCGAGCAATGCTCCGCTCAGGTCTGCTTTGGAGAGATTTGCATCCGAAAGGTTGGCTCCTTTAAGGTTCGCTTTTTCGAGGTTTGCTTTCGACAGGTCGATCCTCTTTTCCGGATGCGACTGGCGCATGGCATTCCATTCTGCGACGCTCTTCTGGAGAAGGGCGGCCTGTTCACGATCGTAACCCAGCGCGTCAGAGGCCAGTGTTGCTGAAAAGACCATCAGGAGTATCGGGATGTTTTGCTTCGGCATGTTCATATCAGGTTTTCCGATCAGGAGTTCAATCGTCGGGGGGAGGGAGCTGCAAATTGTCTCGCAGCATGTTTAAAGCAAAAGTTAATCAAAAAGAGCTTCAGAACCTTGGCCTCGGATCTTTGGCATGGCGTCGGTCATCAGTGAAACTGATACCGGGTAATTGACGTTTTTTCAATAATAAGAGGCTTGAATAACCCCAAAAAGGACAGATTATGGATAATGGTTCGGTTTACACGGGTGTAGTGCTTGTCGCCGGGGCTACTGGCCGAACGGGCAGCTGGGTTGTCAGGAGGCTTCTGCATTACGGTGTTCGTGTCAGGGTTCTGTCGCGTTCGGAGCAAAAAGCGCGGGAGCTTTTCGGAGACAGTGTTGAAGTCGCTGTCGGAAAGATCCAGAACAGTGATGATGTTGCCCTGGCCGTCGAAGGGTGCTCAGCGGTCATTTCAGCACTCGGTTCCAGTGCTGTCACCGGGGAGTCGTCGCCTGCTGAAGTTGACCGGGACGGAGCAATACGGCTCATGGACGAGGCGGCCAAAGCCGGTGTCAGGCATTTTGCCATGGTGAGTTCCATTGCGGTCACGAAATGGTATCATCCGCTCAACCTGTTCGGGGGGGTGCTCAGCATGAAACATGCGGCAGAAGAGCACCTTCGGGATGTTTATGGCCGAGAAGGGCGTTCCTACACCATTATCCGTCCTGGCGGGTTGAAGGATGGCGAACCCTTGCAGCATCGGCTTCACGTCGATCAGGGGGACAGGATATGGAACGGCTCGATCAACCGTTCGGACGTGGCTGAACTGGCTGTGCTGTCGCTATGGGTCGGAAAAGCGAAAAACCGGACCTTCGAAGTGATCAGCGATGCTCCCGAACCCCAGGACTCTCTTGCCGGTTATTACGACAGCCTGCATGATTGAAAGGAAAAAAAAAGGCACGCCTGGTGAGGCGTGCCCTTTTGCCTGGGCCCCGCAGTCGCGGGGTTCAGATTTTACGAACGGGCATAAGGCTGCCGACCGTATTGAACACGAAGCCGATTCCTGACTGCGCAGTTGATACGAGCGCTCCCGTCACACTCCCGAGCAGCTTCAGCGGTGCTGCGACGATCGTACCCATCGCGTTCAGGATCGTGCCTCCGGCAGATGTCATGACTCCCACAGCGGCCCCGGCAGTCGATCCCATCACATTGACCGAAGCGACAACCACGTCGGTCATCGTTTTTGTGACAGAGCCCACCACAGGCGTCAATGTCTCGATACTCCTTACCACCAGATTGACCTGGATTGTTCCCAGGTCCACAAGACTTTGCATAGCGGTCGCTATCGATTGCCCTGTGTCGATTCTTACCTCGTTTGCCATGATGCGATCTCCTCTGATTCATATTGAGAAGCAACAACAGGGACAGGAGGTTTTCCCTGAAAGCAATTTAGTTATTCGAGACGCCCTTGCCAATACTGTCGCCGTAAAAAGAAAAGGGGATGACTGGATCTCCCTTTCATTTACCTTCACTCCATCAGTTTCAGGCTCATGAGCAGCTCCTGGCCGCTGAAGGGCTTTTTCAGGGTTGCATTCGCTCCAAGTGCGTCGGCGAGCACAAGGTAGTTCTCCGGCCCTACCTTGCCGCCACCGGAGATGGCCATGATTTTTATGGAGGGGTTCAGTTTCCTGACCTCCATGATCGTTTCGATGCCCTCTTTTTCCGGCATGATGAGATCGGTGATGATCACGGCGATATCTCGCTCTTCCTGGAGTACCTGGATGCCTTCCGTGCCGTTTTCAGCTTCGAAAACCGTATGGTTTTCACGCTTCAGCGTGGTTATGATGAATTTCCTGACAGCGGCATCGTCGTCAATGACAAGTATTTTCATGATGGTATTTGTGTATGATTGTTGAAGAGAAGTTCGTTGACTGTCGAGGCCAGTTGGGCAAGTTTCACCGGCTTTTTCAGGAGCTTGCTGACGCCGTAACGGTTCAGGGGCATGGTGTATTCGATATTCTTGCCATACCCTGTCATGAGGATGACGGGAAGATCCGGGCTTGTTTTGCGCAGCTCTCCGGCAAGCTGGAGGCCGGTCATCTCCGGCATGGTCAGGTCGGTGATGACCAGATCGAATTTTTCCGGATTATCCCTGAAGAGCTGGAGCGCCTGAAGCGGTGAGCTTTCGGCCTGGACGGTAAATCCCAGCTTGTTCAGCATGATGGTCATCATCTGGACGGCCGCTTTTTCATCGTCGATGAAAAGGATGCTGCCGCTTCCTTTCAGCGGCGCTATTTCACTGTCGTCACTGGAGGCTTTTTCATTGATCACGGGCAGATAGATGCAGAATGTCGTACCTTTTCCCGGCGTACTTTCGACGGTGATCTCTCCGTTGCAGCTGACGATGATGCCATGCACGACAGAGAGCCCGAGTCCGGTCCCCTTGTCGACCGATTTGGTCGTGAAAAAGGGCTCGAAAATGCGTTCCATGGTAGCTTCATCCATACCGGCCCCGGTATCGGAAACGCTCAGGCGCAGATGACTTGACCTGCGAAGTTTCGGAAACGTTCTCAGGATATCCTCGGCCGGAACGGTTTCTCGGACGTCGATGCTGAGCGTACCCCCGGTCTCTTCCATAGCCTGAAACGCATTGGTGCAGAGGTTGATGATCACCTGATGGATCTGTGACGGGTCTGCCAGCACATTGCCGCAGCGCTTGTCGATATGCTGCTCGATGTTGATGGTCGACGGGATGGATGGGCGGAGCAGCTTGAGGGCTTCACTGACGATCGCCTGCACGCTCACGGCCGAAGGCCTGCTTTCCTGTGCCCTGCTGAAGGTCAGGATCTGCGAAACCAGGTTCTGGGCCCTCTCGGCGGCCTGCATGATTTCGCTGAAATATTCATGCAGCGCATCTTCCCTGGAGAGGCTGATCACCCCCATCTCGGCATAACCCAGGATCGGGGTGAGGATGTTGTTGAAATCATGGGCGATGCCTCCTGCGAGCGTGCCGATCGTTTCCAGTCGCTGGGACTTGCGCAGCTGGGACTCGAGGCGCTGTTTATCCTCCTGGGCCATGACCCGGTTGGTGACGTCGTACAGAATGCCGTCGATTCCGGTGAAACTGCCGTCGGGAGAAAACGTGGAGGTCTTGCGGTCTTCAATCCATTTTGTCTCGCCCTGCTTGTTGAGTATGCGGTAGGTGAGCGTCTCCGATTTTTTTCGCGATCTGAGGTTTATATTCGACTCGATGACGGCTTTGCGATCGTCGGGATGGATCATGGACATCGTTTCGAACAGGTCGTATTCGTATTCCGCACGCGAAATGTCGGGCAGCGAGTCGGAGAGCATCGAGAGCATGCTCGCACCTTTGCTGTTGATGCGGTAGACGGCGCCGGGAATGTTGTCGATCAGGCTTTTGAACTCCTGGGCGATTCTTTTCTGGAGGGCACTGTTTCTGAGGGCCTCTTCGGCCATCTTCGTTTCGGTGAGATCGACGAACAGGCCGCTGGCCCCGATGGTCTTGCCGTTCATGACGATCGGCATGCTGTAAAAGAGAGCAGGGAAGTGGCTTCCATCCTTTCGGATGCATGTGTACTCGTTGCTTCCCGGCAGCTGTCCACGCTCCTCGATGATGGTCTGGAAATAGGCCCTGAATTTTCCGCGCTCTTCGGGTATGCAGAAGTCAAGGGCATGGAATCCTTCCTTCAGTTCCGTCTGCGAATATCCGAACGACTCATTGCAGATGTGGTTGGCGTAGGTGACCTTCAGGGCGGCATCGATCTCGAAAAGCGGCAGCGGAAGCAGTTCGGTCAGATTCCTGAACCTCCGCTCGTTTTCGACGAGGGCCTGTTTCGAATTGATGAGATCGGTGATGTTCCTGCTGATGCCGAACAGCACCGGTTTCTTGTCCCAGATGCCCACGGCGACCTTGGTCTCCACAGGGATCAGCTCTCCGTTGACCGTTTTCAGCGGAACCGTGCAGCCGGTTCCCGAACCATCCATCATCCGCCTGAGGGCCGAAGCGGCCTCAGCCCGGCGCTCTTCGGGGTGGAAATCGAGGACATGCCGCCCGAGCTGTTCGCCCGGTGCGTAGCCGAGCGTCTTGTTGACGGCGGCGTTGCTTCCTATGACCTTGCCGTCGAGGTCGACGATGAACATGAAATCGTTGATCGTGTCGAACAGCGACTCGAGGTTGTTTTTCGTCTCCACTACCTGCTGTTCATGACGTGCATGCATGATGGCCGCACCGATATGGGAAGCGAGCGCCTCGAGGCTTTTGCGGGCGAATTCGGGGATATGGGCAAGCCTGTGCGACGATATGTTCAGGCAGGCTATCACCTCTCCGTGATAGCTTACCGGCAGGATCGCTATGGCTACGAGCTTTTCGTTCAGGGTTGTATTCCTTTCACGGAAGCCGAGGTTGCAGTAATTGGTATAGACCGGCTGGCCCTCGAGAATCAGGCGGGCCTGTTCCGAATCGATCGGATAGCTTTTCACCTGTTCGACAAATTCGGGCAAAAGGCCTTCGTGGTGGGCCAGCGAAACCGTCTTCCGTTCCTGGTCGATCAGGTAGATGCCGCCGGCGTCCATGCCGGAGATTGCCATGGCGCTCCGCAGGATGCTGGCCAGGATTTCGTCTAACGATTTCGTCGAGTTCAGCTTGATGGCCAGGTCGATCTCCGCCTGGATGATCATCTCGATCTTGCTCCGCTGCAGTGCGTTGGAGATGACTCCTCCGGCGAGCCTCAGCACTGAGACCATCTCGGGTGGCCAGTTGCGGACTTCCCTGACGGCATCGAACCCGATATATCCGAACGGTATCTGCCCCGAGGCGAGCGGGATGACGAGCAGGGAGCGGATGTTCTGGGCTGCCAGGACCTCTTTTTCAGCCGATGCTTCCCGGGGCATCAAGTCGAGCCTGGGGATATGGATGATCTCGTTGCTGTAGATCCGTTCCATCCACCAGGGGAAGATGTTGGTCGGCAGCTCCTTGAGCATCTCGATCTGCGGTTCGATTCCTTCGGAACACCATTCGTGGGTGTTGTCCATCAGGCTCAGATCGTCGGAAAACTGGAATATGTAACATCGGTCGGCCTTGAGCTGCTCTCCGATGAGCTGGAGGGTGCTCTGCACCATGCCGTCGATCTGGTTTGCGGGAAGGTTGATAAACCGGTTCGAAATGGTTGTCGTAAGCCTTTCGAAAGTCCGTGAGGATTCCAGTTCCTCTTCCGCATGCTTTCTGTCGGTGATCTCCTGATGCGAGCCGATCATGCGTAACGGGTGTCCCTGCCCGTCCCGCTCGAAAACCTTTCCACGGTCGAGGACCCATATCCAGTGACCGTTCTTGTGGAGCATTCTCACTTCCAGCTCATAGAGGTCGGTTTTGCCTGCGAAGTGTTCCTGGAGCCTGATGTTCGACAGCTCGAGGTCGTCGGGGTGGCATCGCTCCTGCCATAACTTGACGGTCGTACAATCAATCTCATCGAGTTCGTAGCCGATGATTGCCGCCCAGCGAGCGTTGATTTTCAGTTGTCCGGTCTGGATGTTCCACTCCCAGTAGCCGGCCATGGTCGCGTCAAGTGCCATGGCCAGGTTGGCCGCAGACTGTTCTGCCGAAGCGAGACGTCGCTCCAGTTCTTCTAGCCTGGTTCGAAGGGTGGTATTTTCGGATGCCTCTTCCTGTTGTTCGCTATGGAAAGGTGGTTCCGTTGTTACTATGGGCATGTTTGAAACAGTTGTCCCCGGTGCTGCCGGACAAATGCTCGAAGGCTGTCGGGCTGGCTCTGGCCATTAAAAGATCAGTTGACAATATACTATGTATGCACGGCTTTTCCCTGACAGCCCTATACTCTGGGCTGATATCGGGTTACCGTTCGAGATTTTCCAGTGCGATCAGCAGTTCCCGCCTTCCGAATGGTTTGCTGAGCGTAGCATTGGCGCCCATTGCCTTTGCGAGGTTGAGATAGTTTTCAGGCATGCAGATTCCTCCACCTGAAATGGCCAGGATCCTGATTCTCGGGAAATCTTTCCTGATTTCGGTGATCGTTTCTATCCCCTCTTTTTCGGGCATGAGCAGATCGGTGATGATGATCCCTATCTCCGGATATCTCCTCAGGACATCGATACCCTCCACGCCATTGGCAGCCTGGAGTGTCTGGTGTCCTTCATCATCGAGGATATCACAGATCATCTGTCGGATGTCTTCATCATCCTCGATGACCAGTATGGCGTCGAAACGTTTCATGGCAGATACGCTGTTTTATTCAGGTGAACCGGATTCCGATCTCTCCGTGCCGGGGATCCGGCCTGACTGCATATCCCGGAGTCTTTACCCTAAAGATAAACGTTTGCCGGAAAAAACATTTATCGTGACGACGATGATCTGTTGCTGAAAAATATGGTCTCGATCCCGATGCTCATCAGAAGATTCACCGATACCGACACGGTGATGTACCAGGTCCATGCCAGGCCGAGGGCCTTGAGCAGGAATACGATAAGCATGCTGGCAAGAAGTCCGATGCCCAGGCTGACCGGATTGAACGATTTTTTGCTTTTCGACAGCAGGAAGAGCCCCAGCAGCCCTCCGTAGGTGAACGAGGCGATTTCAAGGCCGACCATGACGATCGCCTTGTTGCTTTCGTCGAACATCAGGGCGATCACGATCAGCACCACTGCCCAGACGAAGCTGACGATGCGCGAGACCGTCAGCGAGGCTCCGCCGCCCATGATGTCGTTGACCGTCGACGATGCCAGCGAGTTGATCGCCGAACTGTGCGTCGACATGGCGGCGGAGAGCACTCCGGCCACCAGCAGCCCCTTCAGTCCGGACGGCAGGCCGTGCACGATGAAGGTGGCGAACTCCCGATCCTTTTCGACCGGCGCGCCCTGCATGTAGAGCCAGATCATCGAGCCGGCGAGCAGGAATACCGAAAACTGGAAAAAGACGAAGAATCCGCTGCCGATCATCGCCTTTCTGGCCGCTGTCAGGTTTCGGCAGCCGAGTACGCGCTGCACCATCATGTGATCGACGCCATGTGAGCAGAGCGAGAGCAGGATGCCGCCGAAAAACGCCCCGGTGAAGGCCATCGGGTTGGTGAGGATATGCGTGGGGTCGGGGTTGATGACCTTCAGCTTGCCGGCCGCATCGAGCCTTGCGATTACCTCCGGCAGCGACAGCTGCATGCTGTGCATGATGAAGATGATCGAGAGGATGCCGCCGATGAGGTACAGGCCGAACTGGAAGCTTTCAAGCCAGACCACGGCCTTGATTCCCCCGGAGAGCGTATAGACGAGCGTAACCAGCCCGATGACGATAACCGACATGGGCAGCGACCAGCCGGTCACCACCTGCACGACCACGCCCGCGGCCAGGAACCGGATCGCATCGCCGAGCGTCCGGGTGACAAGGAACACCACCGAGGCCATTTTCTGCATGCTCGGCCCGAAGCGCATGCCGATGATCTGGTAGATGGAGCTGACTCCATGCTTGAAGTAGAGCGGCAGCAGCAGCAGGCTCACCAGGACCCGTCCGATGAGGTAGCCCAGGGGAAGCTGCAGGAAGGTCCAGTCTCCCCGGTAAGCGAGGCCCGGCACGCTGACGAAGGTCAGCACCGAGGTCTCTGAAGCCACGATGGAGAACATCGAGACCACCCAGGGAAGCTTGTGCCCGCCGAGGAAATAGTCTCCGGAGCTTTTGTTGCCCTTTGCGTGCCAGAGCCCGAACAGGGTGTTGGCGGCAAGAAAGAGCATGACGATCGAAAAATCAAGAGGCTGCATGTCGTTTGCACTATGGGTAGTTGCACTCTGTATCCGGGAGGCGGCCTCAGCCGTCATACAGATGAAAGTTCGGCTTTATGGCTGCGAATCCTGCCTCGTCGCCCTCCCAGGAGGCCAGGACGGACTCCGCGAGTTCGCCTTTCAGGATTTTCGACCGGATGGCGCCGCTGCCGGCAAGCAGGTCGAACGCCGGGATGGTGTCGTTGAACTCGTAGACTCCATCGAGGAACGAGAGGCTGTCCGGCCAGAGCTCCCTGATGGCGCAGGTCATGGCCACCCCCGTGGCGAACGGCCTGAACCGGGCATGGTCCGTGACGTGCAGGAAGATGCCCCCGATCACTTCGTCGCGGTATTTGTGGAAGGTCGGCCTGAACCAGGTCGGCCGGAACACCACCCCCTCGAGGCGGAGCGATTCAAGGCGCGCCGCGAGTTCGAACGGATTGATGAACGGCGCTCCGCTCGTCAGGAACGGCGTGGTCGAGCCTCTTCCTTCGGAGATGTTCAGCCCCTCGAAGAGGCACATGCCCGGGTAGACCTCCGCGACCTCAAAGGAGGGCATGTTCGGCGAAGGAGGTACCCAGGGGAGGCCGGTCTCCGGGAAGAGCATCGAACGGCGCCATCCCTGCATCGGCACAACACTCAGGTTGACGTCCAGCTTTTTGTAGTCCCGGTAGAAATGGGCGATTTCGCCGGCGGTCAGGCCATGGCGCACCGGCACCGGCATGACCCCGACGAACGAATGGAAGGCCGGGTCGAGCAGCGGCCCTTCGATTATGCTCCCCCCCAGCGGGTTCGGCCGGTCGAGCACCATGATCTCGATGTCGAGCCCCTGCGCCGCCTCCATGAAGAGGGCGAGCGTGTTGACGTAGGTGTAGTAGCGGGAACCGATGTCCTGGATGTCGAACAGCACCAGGTCGAGCCCCTCCAGATGTGCGCGGTCAGGAAGGAGCGACTGTGCGGAGCTGCCGTACAGGCTTACGATCTCGCATCCCGTACCTGGCTGGCGGTCGACGGCGATCTGGTCCTGTTCCGTCGAAAAGAGCCCGTGCTCCGGCGAGAATATCCGGGTCAGGCGGACGCCCTGGCGATCGAGCAGGCGCCAGGAGTACTCGAGGCCGGTCGAGACCGAGGTCTGGTTGGCTATGAGGCCGATCCGCCGGCCTCTGCACAGCGAAAGGTCCTGCAGCAGTATGTCGAGTCCGTTGAGCACCATATGGGTGGATTGTTGCCTGTAAGATGGCCTCAGAGCGGGACGATCCAGCCCGGGCCGGCTATTGAGTTCCTGATGACCGAGTCCTGCTCGACGACAGTGCCGGGAAGCAGCACCGAATGCTCCACCACGGCGCCGGCTCCTATCTCGCAAAACTCCCCCACGATGGAGCCGTGCACGAGGGCATCGGGGCTGATCGAGGCATCGGCGGAGACCATGTGCGGGCTCATGCCGAGGCGTCGTTTCATTCGGGGTTCGAGTTGAAGAATACGCAAATTATCGTCAAGGTTGACCCGGTAAAAGTTCTGCAGGGTGCCGATGTCCTGCCAGAATCCCCGGTGCTCGTAGAAGCCGAGCCCCTCATGGTCGATCAGCCCGGTGAAGCCGGTATCCACGATACTCGAAAACTCCTCGCCGAGATGCCTGAAGATCTCCGGACTCAGCACGGCCGTACCCGTGTAGATGAGCTGCGACAGCAGCCCGGTGTTACGCATGTTCCTGAAATCGAGCACGCGTCCCTCCCGTACGCCCACCTGGCCTATCTCCTTCGCCAGCGGTGTTTCGTACAGGGTGAGCGTGCCGCCAAACCCGCTCTGCCGGTGATGGGCGACAAGGGCTGACAGGTCGATGTCGCTGATGATGTCGCTGTTGATGAGCAGGAATTCTTCCCCGTCGAGCAGCTTCTCGCATTTTTTCAGTCCGCCTCCGGTGCCGAGGATGGTCTTCTCCTCGGAGAGCACGATCTCGAGGCTACCAAAATCGTGTTGCTCGAAAAAGCGGCGAATGCAGTCGGGATGGTGGTGGATGTTGATGATGGCCCTCCTGAATCCCGCCTCCTTGAGCAGGAAGAGGGTATAGCAGATGCTCGGCACGTTAAGTACGGGCACCAGCGGTTTCGGGGTCGTATCGGTCAGCGGCTGTAGGCGTGTGCCGAAACCCGCGGCCAGGACGAATGCGTTCATTGGGTGACACTGCTGATGAGCGGTTCCAGAAGCCGGCCGGCCGTGGCCAGTTCGGGGCGTGCCGCGATGTAGGCCGGAAGGAAGGCCAGCGTTGGTGCGATGCTTTGCTCGAAGGTCAGGTTTCCGACGACCGAGACCTGGTAGCAGAAGGTGCCGATCGCCTTGATGTTGCGCTGGAAGGCCATGAGGTCGAAATACCGGAGATACTCGTCGAAGCTCATCGATATCGCTCCTGTCTGCAGGAGCTGCATGAAGTGGTACTCCTTGAGCGATTCCACCATCGCGTCGCCCAGGGTCACGTATGAGTCCCTCAGGAGCGAAACCGCGTCGTACTGCGGCAGGCCGAGGCGCGCATCCTGGAAGTCGATGACGACCGGCTCGTCCCTGAACAGCATGATGTTCCTGCTGTGGAAGTCCCTGTGGTTCAGTACGAAATGTTCTGGTCGCACCAGCAGGGCGGCGATGGCCACGAACTCCCGGCGAAGCGCCGTGATCGAGGCCTCGTTGAGCATACCTCCGAACAAACCCTTCAGGCAGTGTTCGATGAAAAAGTCAAACTCGAACATCAGCTTTTCATGGTCGAAGCTCAGGGAGAAGGGGATGGGCGCGTCCGTCGGGCGGATCGACTGTATTCTGACGAGGATATCGATCACCTCGCGGTATCGGGAGGCAAGCGCCGGTTCGCCGATGAGGGCGGTTTCGTCCTGCAGCATCCTGTCTCCACAGTCTTCGAGCAGAAGGAGCCCTTCTGCGCTGTCGTACGCGAGCACTCCGGGGACCCTGACGTCTTGGCGGGCCAGGAGTGTCCCGACCGTGAGGAAGGGATACGCCTCGGGGGCGACTCCCCTGAATGCGGGATCGATGCAGGCGATACGGCTGCCTTTTGGGCCTGATACGCGGAAATACTGCCTGTTCGAGGCATCGCCCTTGATTCTCACGATATCGACGCCATCGTGCTCATCGGGGGGCAGGATGCGTTCGATCAGTTTCCTGGTTTCCATGGGGCGGGAAGTTCCTTATGCATTGAGACAGATACGGAAAGGGTAAAAAAAAAGCACCTTACGCGTGAGCATAAGGTGCTTCTGGTTCAGGCGTTTGCCTTACTTTTTCGGAGCGATTGCTGCGGAGACGCTCTGGAGAACCTGGTTGGCGATGTTGGCAACGTTGCCGATCAGGTCGGTAGCGGTCTTTGCAAGCGGCTCAGCAACGCTGACGAGGGTCTTCAGGGTGTTGTTGGCCAGGTCGACCTGAAGCTGGAACAGCTTGCCGGCGCTTTCGGTAAGGGTGCTTACTGCAGCATTGATGTCGAAGTTTCCGTTTGACATAGTCGTATATGTTTAGAGTTGTTGAAAGCACTAAAAGAAAATCTCGGCCCGGAGGCAGGCTTTCGGATATTAACAGAAGCTAATATATTTTCGAGAGTTGCGCAAGAGAAAACGTGATAAGGCGGTGTTTCCTGCTCTGTTGCCAAAATCTTCGGGCGAACGGATTTACGGTTGTATTGCGTTCGTATATGAAAATAGATTATCCTGACCTACTCGGTTTTTTTGTGCTGGGACTTGCCGATGAACCTGTTGAGCAGGAGCACTGACACGATGCCCATGATGAAAAAGCCCAGCGGGGCGAAGATTGTGGTGTAGTTGAATGAGTCAGCCATAGGGCGGTTGTGATGACGGATGCCGTTGATGAAAAGCCATTACAAGTATAAGCAAAAACTTCGATATAATAGACTGTAAGGATTGCAGGTTATCGCTTGCGAGCCTTGAATGGCGCATCTTCCGGTCTTTTTAGGGTTGACTGCCGGCGCAAGCCGCATGATGGTCTGGCAGGGAACTCTGGAAATTTGATCGGTGTTCATGGTGAGATATTTTCAACAAGGTTTAGCTTCACAAGTGTCATGGAAGTTGTTGGTAAAAGCCGGGCAAAGGTTGTCGTGGAGTCCTGCCTCCACGAATCGGTGAACTATTTCTCCGACCACGTAAGGATTCTCAAATGCAACCCATACTGCACCAATGTGGTGTTTCTCGAGAATCACGGGGTCTATCAATGGGTTTTCCAGGTCAACGATCCGCGGGAAAATCCGATTACCGCAGTGTTTTTCGTCAAACAGCACGAGGAGCATCTCGGATCGACAGGGACCACTCCGCCAGGTCCGCTGTCCGGTGAGGAGCCCCTCCCGGAAGGGACTGTGAAAGGCAAGTGTATCCGCTGGATCAACGCTTCAGAGGTGCCCGATGTCAAACTCGAAGGACAGCACACCTTTGTCGGGCAGGCCGACACCAGGATCTGCCTGTACCATCTCGAAGACGGGCGGACCGAGGTGCATTTCGAGACCGACATCACGCTCGATTTCACCCTCTCCTTCCCGCTCAACCTGATGCCGGAAGGCATACTGAAGTTCATGACCGAGACGATCATGTCAAAGATCATGCAACAGGCGACCGAAAGTATGCTCTGCCAGGTTCAGTCGGATATCTGCTGTACGGCCCCCGAGCTATCTGCTGATGGAAGCGCCTGCTGAATCAGATCTTTTTTATTGCCTCCATGCATCCGGTAAGTTCCGTTTGCATGGAGGTTTTCTTTTTTGTACTTTTTATACCCGTACGGGGTATGGGTATACCGCTTTGGCGATCGAGATGAATCAACACCTAAACAGAAGTGTCATATGGATGATGTGATTCTCAGACTGAAGAAGATCAATGGTCAGATCCAGGGGCTGATCAGGATGATCGAGCGTGAAGAGGAGTGTGAAAATGTGGTGACCCAGTTCCAGGCTGCCAAGGCGGCTCTTGACAACACGTTTTCCATCGTGCTGAACCGGAACCTGCAGAACTGCCTGAACCGGCAGGATGCCGCAAGCGTGGAGAAGATTCTCAAACTGATTTCAAAAAAATAACGATGATGAAGGTTACCAGAAGGGTTTTCGCCCTCATTGCGGCGAGTCTTGCATTTTCCGCCACGGCGGAGGCCGCGGCCATGAAGCTCTCCCTCGAGGATGCGTTGAAGATGGCGCATGACCGGAATACATCGATCAAGGCCGCAAAAGCCAGGATCGACCAGGCCGACGCGATGATCGTGCAGAGCCGACAGGCCTACCTGCCGAAGATCCAGTTATCCGAAACCTTTACGCACACCAACGATCCCGGCGCAAACCTGGTGTTCAAGCTCCAGCAGGAGATCGCCAACCCCCAGACCGATTTTGCCCCCGGGGCGCTCAACCATCCCCCGGCCATCAATGATTTCCATACCTCGCTCCAGGTGATGCAGCCGCTCATCAACGTAGACGCCATGATTGGCCGGTCGGTGGCCACCAGCGCGAAGCGGGCGCAGGAGTTCATGTCCGAACGTGCAGTAGAGACCATCGACCTGAACATCAAGAAGGCCTATTACGGCCTGATCATGGCAAGGAAGAACGTGGCGGCGCTCGAGCAGTCGATCGGCATCATGAAGGGGTACAGCGCCGAGGCGGCGAAAGCCTTCAAGGTGGGGCTGCTGACCAAATCCGACAAGCTGTCGACCGATGTGCGGCTTGCCGAGCTCAATGAGCAGAAGCTCATGATGCAGAACGAGATGAGGAATGCCGAGGACGCCCTGAGGACCATGCTGAAGCTGGAGGCCGACGATACGATCGTACCGACAGGGGACCTTATCGTCGACGGCGCCTCGTCGGCGGCAAAGTCCCTTCCCGCCGGCCGAAGCGACCTCAAGGCCCTTGAGGCTTTCAATGATGTGTCAGGCTACCAGCACGACATGGCGAAAGCCCAGTCGCTGCCAAGGCTGAACGCCTTCGCTCAGCAGAACTGGCACGATGCCTCCCTACTGGGCACCGAGGGCTCCAGCTGGGTCGTCGGCCTGAACATGCAGTGGAATATCTTCGACGGAATGGCCACGAAGGGCAAGGTGCAGGAGGCCAAGGCGAAGCAGCTCGAGGCCCGTTACAACTACGAGGCCGCCAAGGAGCAGAGCGTGATGGAGGTCAACAGAGCGAAGCGGGCGATGCAGACCTCGAGGCAGCGTGTCGAAGTCGCCAGGAAATCCCTGGATGAGGCCCGCGTCAGCCTGGACTTCATCGGCGAGCAGTTCAGGACGGGCATGGCCATGACTTTCGAACTGCTGATGCGCGAGCAGTCTTTCACCTGGGCGAAGCTCAGGATCAATCAGGCTAAGTACGATTACTGCGTCGCAAAAAGCGAACTGGAATATTACGGCGGCCGTTGAAACTGCCGCCCTTTCAAGGAATGAGGATTACCATAGCTACGCAACATTGAGCAGAGGAGGCTCGTGACAATGAATGAAGGTATTGCCGGAAGGCTTGCAAAGCAGTTCATCAATTCAAAAATAACGCCGCTGCTCATGCTGGCGTCTCTTCTTGTCGGCATCATGGCTACGTTCATGACGCCGAGGGAGGAGGAGCCGCAGATCGTGGTGCCGCTCGTCGACATCTACATCCCTTATCCGGGGGCGACGGCCGCAGAGGTCGAGGAGCGCGTGGCCAAGCCGTTCGAACGATCGGTGACCGAGATCAAGGGCGTCAACTACGTCTATTCGACCTCGATGCCCGATTTCGCCGTGGTGACCGTCAGGTACAACGTCGGTGACAATACCGAAGAGAGCATGGTCAAGCTCTGGTCTACGCTCATGAAGAACATGGACAAGATGCCTCCCGGTGTTCAGGTGCCCCTCATGAAGAAGGTGGCCATCGACGACGTACCGGTGCTCAACCTGACCTTCTGGGGCAGGAACAGCAATCCGTACGAGTTGCGCAGGATAGCCCTGAAAGCCGCCGACGAGCTCAAGAAGGTCGAGAACATCGGCGAAGTCGAGGTCAAGGGTGGCCTGAAACGACAGGTGCGCGTGCTGCTCGACAAGCAGAAGCTCCAGAGGTTCAACATCACTCCGTTGCAGATCGCAAGGCAGGTCCAGGCGTCCAACAGCCAGATGACCTCGGGCGATTTCAAGCAGATGGATCAGCAGATTATCGTCAAGACCGGCCGTTTCCTCGAAAGCGCCGAGGATGTGGGCAACATCGTCGTGGGAATCTATGGCGCCTCGCCGGTTTTCCTGAAGGAGGTCGCCCAGATCACTGATGGCCCGGAAGAGGTGAACAATTATACCCGTTTCGGCTGGGGCGCCGCCTCAGGCAGGAAAGACACGGCCGATTACCCGGCAGTGACCCTGACGGTCGCAAAGCGGCAGGGCACCGACGCCACGGCGCTGGCGACCAAGGTCATTTCCCGTGTGGAGGGCATGAAAGGCACGGTCATTCCTGCAGGAGTCACCGTGACCGAAACCAGGAACTATGGCGAAACCGCCTCGGAGAAGGTGTTCACCCTTCTCGAACACCTGATGATGGCCGTCGTGGCCGTGACGATCGTGGTCGGCTTCTTCCTGGGGTGGAGAGGCGCGCTCGTGGTATTCGCCTCGGTGCCGGTCACCTTCGCGCTCACGCTGCTTATCTACTTCCTGTTCCATTACACCCTCAACAGGGTGACACTTTTCGCGCTTATCTTCGTTACCGGCATCGTGGTCGATGACTCGATCATCATCGCCGAGAACATCCATCGCCATTTCGCGATGAAGCGTCAGCCGAGGCTGCAGGCGGCCATCACGGCCATCAGCGAGGTCGGCAACCCGACCATCCTGGCCACCTTCACGGTTATCGCGGCCGTGCTCCCGATGGTCTTCGTCTCGGGCCTGATGGGCCCCTACATGAGCCCGATGCCCATTGGCGCCTCGCTGGCCATGATCTTCTCTCTGCTGGTTGCGCTTATCGCCACCCCGTGGCTCTCCTACCGCCTGCTCAAGACCGACGAGGGGCACCATGAGGAGTACGATATCAAGAACACCTTCTATTACAGGATGTTCGACAAGGTGCTCACCCCGTTCATCGACAGCAACCTGAAGACCTGGCTCGCTTTCGGCGTGGTCGGCCTCATGCTTGCCGGCGCCATCGCCATGATCCCGCTCAAGATGGTGCAGATGAAGATGCTGCCGTTCGACAACAAGAACGAGTTCCAGGTGATCGTCGACATGCCTGCAGGCACGGCCCTCGAGCGCACCGAGAAGGTGACCCGGGAGATTTCGGCCTACCTGAAGACCGTGCCGGAGGTCGAGAGCAGCCAGTATTACGTAGGGACCAACGCCCCGATCAACTTCAACGGCCTCGTACGCCACTACTACCTGCGCAAGGCCGAAAACATGGCTGATATCCAGGTGAACCTGGTGCACAAGGGAAAGCGCAGCACGCAGAGCCATGACATCGCCAAGCGTGTCCGGCCCGGCGTGCAGGAGATCGCCAACCGCTATGGCGCCAACGCCAAGATTGTCGAGATCCCTCCTGGCCCTCCGGTGCTGTCGACCATCGTGGCCGAGATCTACGGTCCCGACATGCAGTCCCAGATCGCCCTGGCAAAAGAGGTCAAGAAGGCTTTCGCGGCGACCCCGGGCGTTGTTGACATCGACTGGCTTGTCGAGGCCGACCAGAAGGTTTACGACCTGGTCATCAACAAGGAGCGCGCCGCGTTCCGGGGTGTGACGCCTGAGCAGATCGCCCAGACCCTGCGCATGTCGCTCAGCGGCGTCGACGTGGGAATCGTGCACCTTCCGGACGAAATCGAGCCGCTCACCATCCAGCTGAGGCTGCCCAAGGCTGACCGTACCTCGCTCAAGGACCTCTCGGGCATCTTCGTCCAGTCCCAGGGCATGGGCACCCTGACCACCAGGCTCAGGGCCGGCCAGATGATTCCGCTCTCCGAGCTGGTGACCGTCCGGGAGAAGATCCAGGACAAGAGCATCTACCGCAAGGACCTGCACCGCGTGGTCTATGTGACCGCCGATGTGGCCGGCGTGACCGAAAGCCCGGTCTATGCGATGCTCGAGCTGGACAAGAAGATCGCCCGGATCAAGGTGCCCGGCGGCGCGGCGATCAATCCGCTCTACACCTCGGTGCCGAAGTCTGACGACAAGCTCGCCCTGAAGTGGGACGGCGAGTGGCAGATCACCTTCGAGGTGTTCAGGGACCTCGGCACGGCCTTCGCCGTGGTGCTGGTCATCATCTACCTCCTGATCATCGGCTGGTTCCAGTCGTTCAAGACGCCGCTGATCATGATGATCTCGATCCCGCTCAGCCTGGTCGGCATCATCCCTGGCCATTTCATCCATGGCGCGTTCTTCACGGCCACCAGCATGATCGGCATGATCGCCCTGGCAGGCATCATGGTCAGGAACGCGGTGCTGCTCATCGACTTCATCCAGATCCGGAGGGAAGAGGGGGCCGGCCTGAAGCAGTCGGTCATCGAGTCGGCCGCGGTGCGTACCCGTCCGATCATCCTGACCTCCGGGGCCGTGGTCATCGGTTCGGTGGTCATGCTGTTCGACCCGATCTTCCAGGGGCTGGCGATCTCGCTCATCTGGGGATCGGTACTTTCGACGATCCTTACGCTTGTGGTCGTTCCTCTCGTATATTACTTGAGTGAGAAAAAAGCCGAGATGAAGAAGCTGGCGATAAAACCCTGAAGTAACAGACCCATGAAACTACTTGCCATCATCGGGGACGAAGAGGCCCGGCCGAAAGTGCGCAAACTATTCATGTCGCACCAGGTCTTCCTGTTCAGCAACATGGCAATCCGGGGCTGCTCATGCGATGCGTTCCGCGAGCCTATCGCATGGTGGCCTTCGGAGAGGGACATGAGCACCTACTCCTCCCTCTGCTTCGCAATCCTCGACGATGCGAAGGCCGAGGCCATCATGGCCGAACTGGCGCGGGAGCCGATCGCCACCGATCCGGCATTCCCGGCCAGAGCTTTCGTGATGAACGTCGAGAAAATGCTCTGAACGGGAGGTGCCCATGGGTCTGCGTGTCGAACAGTTCCGCACCGGGGGAGACCGGAATTTCGGTTACCTCTGCATAGACGAGTCGACGGGGGAGGCTTTCGCCGTCGATCCGTCGAACTCCCCGGGGATGCTGGCCGGGTTCGCCTCGGATCACGGCTGGCGGGTGCGTTTCGCGTTTTCCACTCATGGCCACCAGGACCATTGCAACGGCAACGGGGAGTTCGAGCGCCTGACCGGCACCAGGGTGCTGCTGTTCGGAGATCGTTGCCCCGAGACCGGCGCGACGGTTGCCGACGGCGCGGAGTTTCCCCTTGGCGCCTCAGTTTTCAGCATCATACACACGCCAGGCCATACGGCCGACTCCATCTGCATCCTCTGCTCCGATGCGCTCTTTACCGGCGACACGCTGTTCGTCGGCAAGGTCGGCGGCACCTGGAGCGATGAGGACGCACGGCAGGAGTACCGGTCGCTTCACGAGCGGTTGATGCGCCTTCCCGGGGAAACGAGGGTGTTCCCCGGTCATGACTACGGCACCTCGCCCGTATCGACGGTAGGGCATGAACAGCTCACCAACCCGTTCCTGCTGCAGCCATCCGCAGAGGAGTTCATCGGCCTGAAACGCAATTGGGCCGCCTACAAAAAAACGCACGGCATCAGCTGATTTTTACTGCGGCTCTTGCTTTTTGACTCTTCTTTAGTTTACTTATATAATTATGCGTTTACGCGCCGGTTGGCGCCGTAAATGCACGCCTACCTTTCGTCTTTACAGTCTGACATAGCTTCAACGCTATTACTTCACACAATAGTAAGGGGACAGCCTGTCCTTTTTTTAAACGAGGGGAATTGCCATGGACCAGCTCATAACACTGCGCACCCTGCCGGTTTCGGCCCTGATGAAGAAGGAATTCCAGACCATCAAGGGGAGTTCGACCGTCGCCGAGGCGCTTCAGCTCATGAAAAAAACCGGCGAGAGTGGCGTCATCGTCGAACCGCGCAACGAGGACGACTGTTACGGCATCATCACCGAGAAGGATATCCTCGAGAAGGTTATCGATCCCGGCGAAGACATCCATCGCGATCCTTGGAACACCCCGGTCTTCCAGATCATGAGCAAGCCGGTGATCAGCGTCAATCCGAACATGAGGATCAAGTACGCCCTCCGCCTGATGAAAAGGACCAACATCAGGAGGCTCACCATCATGGATAACAACAGGATCATCGGCATGCTCAGCATGTCCGATGTGCTCCATGCCGTCGAGGAACTCCCGGTCCATGCCGACCATATCGCCTTGTAATCCTGTGCGCTGAACCAGCGCACACGGAGACTGCATCTGACAATTCAGCGCGGGCCTGTTTGCCATGACAGGCCCTTTTTCAAACCAGCGCGTCTGCCCTGGGGCGGGTGTGCACGGATTTTCGATCGTTTATGAAACCATTCGATATCGTCATCGTCGGTGGCGGCGGTGCGGGCCTCTATGCGGCCATGGAAGCCATGAAAACCAACCCGGGACTGAATATCGCCGTGATTTCGAAGGTCTACCCGAACCGGTCGCACACCTCGGCCGCGCAGGGAGGGGCCAATGCGGCCCTGGCGAACTCGGCCAAGGACGATACGGTCGAGATGCACATTTTCGATACCATCAAGGGCAGCGACTACCTCGCCGACCAGGATGCCGTCGAAGTGCTCTGCTCCGAGGCCCCGAAGATCATCCGCGAGCTGGAGAACATGGGTACCCCCTGGTCCCGGCTTGATGACCGGACGATTGCCCAGCGGCCGTTCGGAGGCGCGGGTCGCCCCCGGTGCTGCTATTGCGCAGACAAGACCGGGCACACCATCCTGCAGACCCTCTACGAACAGTGCCTCAGGAAGGGGGTGCAGTTCTTCAACGAATATTTCGCGCTCGACCTCTCCCTCGACGGCAGCCGCTCGAAGGGGCTCATCGCCATGAACATCAAGACGGGAAAGCTCGAGGCGTTTACCGCCAGGACGGTCATATTTGCGACCGGCGGCTATGCCAAGATGTACTGGAACCGCTCAAGCAACGCGGCCGGCAACACTGGCGACGGACAGGCCATCGCCTACCGCGCAGGTATCCCTCTCAAGGATATGGAATTCGTGCAGTTCCATCCGACCGGCTTGCGCAAGAGCGGCCTGCTGGTGACCGAGGGAGCGCGCGGCGAGGGAGGCTACCTGGTCAACGCGCTGGGCGAGCGCTTCATGTCGCGCTACGCACCGGAGAAGATGGAGCTTGGGCCGCGTGACCTCGTCTCCCGCTCACTTGAGACGGAGATCCTGCAGGGGCGCGGCTTCGACAGCCCGGCCGGCAAATATCTGCATCTCGACCTGAGGCATCTCGGAGCGGACCTCATCAAATCGCGCCTGCCGCAGATCAGGGAGATGTGCATGTACTTCGAGGGTGTCGATCCGATCGACGAGCCGATCCCGGTCAGGCCGACTGCGCACTACTCCATGGGAGGCATCGACACCGACAACAATGGCCGCACGGTGATGGAGGGGGTGTATGCGGCCGGCGAGTGCGGATGCGTCTCGGTGCACGGCGCCAACCGCCTCGGCGGCAACTCGCTGCTCGACATCCTGGTCTTCGGCAGGATCGCCGGAAGGGCCGCGGCCGAAGAGGCTGGCAAGTTCAATCCTGCGTCCATATCGGAAACGGAGGTCGCCGGCAAGGAGCAGGAGCTCAGGAGCTTCATGCAGCCTTCGGGCCACTACGAGCGTTACGGCACCCTCAGGGAGGAGCTCGGCCAGACCCTCGGGCAGAACGTCGGCATCTACCGCGAAGCGTCAAAGATCCGCAAGGGCATCGAAGAGCTCGCCGGGCTCAAGGAGCGCTTTACCCATGTGAGGGTGTTCGACACCAGCGACGTCTACAACACGAACCTTCTCCAGGTGCTCGAACTCAGGAACATGCTCGACCTTGCGGAAACCGTGGCCGCAGGGGCCCTCGTTCGCGAGGAGAGCCGCGGCTCTCACACCAGGACCGACTTCCCGACGCGCGACGACAACAACTGGCACCGCCATACCACCTACACCCTCGAAAACGGCGCCCCGAGGCTCGGCTTCAGGCCGGTCAAGATGGGCAGGTATGAACTCCAGGAACGAACCTATTAAGCAGGATATTCCATGACCGATTCAACCATACAGCATCACGAGGACAAGCGGGACGTGACATTCAGGGTCCACCGCTTCAACCCCCAGGTCGACAGCAAGCCCTATTTCGACGACTACACCATCAAGCTCGAAAAAGGTATCACCGTGCTCAGGGCCCTGAACTACATCAAGGAGCACATCGACGCATCGCTCACCCTGAGGGCCTTCTGCCAGGCCGGCATCTGCGGCTCCTGCGCCATGAGGATCAACAATATGTCCAAGCTCGCCTGCACCACCCAGGTCTGGGACGAGCTCGAAAAGACGCGTGAACCCGGAGTCATCAAGGTCGAGCCGCTGAGGAACCTGCCCCTGATCAAGGACCTGGTGGTAGAGATGGATCCTCTGGTCGAAAAGATGCAGCACTACTCGAACTGGGTCGATTCGAAGATGCCCGAGGAGCAGTGGGGCCGCAAGGAGTTCCTGGTCTCCGAGGGGGAGTTCCTGAAGTACGACAAGGCGACGGACTGCATCCTCTGCGCATCGTGCGTCTCGGAATGCACCATCCTGCGGGCGAACCGACAGTACGTCTCACCGGCCGTCCTGCTGAAGTCCCATCGCATGAACGTCGACAGCCGCGACGCCAGCCATGATCAGCGCCTTGCCAGCCTGGTTCAGGATCACGGCGTATGGGACTGCACGCACTGCTACCGATGCCAGGAGACCTGCGTCAAGCATATCCCGATCATGGACGCTATCCACGGCATCCGGGAAGATGCCATCGAACGCAGGGGCGTCAAAGACACCAGTGGGGCCAGGCATGCCGAGGCGTTCATGGAGGATATCGAAAAGAAGGGCAAGCTCGTTGAGGCTACCTTGCCGATCAGGACCAACGGTGTGGCCTGGACCCTGAAGAACCTGCTTCCCATGGCCTTCAAGATGGTCGTCAAGCGCCGGACGCCCCCGCCGCCGCCGCTGGTCAGGTCGACGAAGGGCATCGAAGCATTCAGAGCGGAGTTCCGCGAAATGAGCGGGCATGTGGCGAAGGATCATGAAAAAAAATCCGGAGAATAGCCTTATGAAGCGTTACGCCTATTACCAGAGCTGCATCAACGAGTCCATGACCAAAGAGGTCGACCGGTCGATCGAGCTCTGGCAGCACGACCTCGGTATCGAGATGGTCAAACTGCACGAGAGCACCTGCTGCGGCGGCAGCAACCTCGATTACGTCAGCCCGAAGCACTTCGCGCTGGTCAATGCGCGCAACATCGCAGCCGCCGAAAAGATGGGAATGGATCTCGTCGTGTCGTGCAATACCTGCCTCATGACCATCCGCTCCGCAAAGAAGAAGCTCGACGAGTCTCCCGAGTTGCGGGACGAGGTGAACGAGCTGCTGAAACAGGAGGGGCTGGAGTACCGCGGGACCTCGGAGGTGCGCCACCTGCTCTGGGTGCTCATAGACGACGTAGGGCTCGATGCCATCAGGTCGAAGGTGAAAACGCCGTTGAGCCGGCTTCGTATCGCCCCGTTCTACGGATGCCACATCCTCAGGCCATCGTCTGTGCTCGGCAAGGATAACCCCCTGGAACCGACCTCCCTCGACATGCTGCTCGAAGCACTCGGCGGCAGCACCATCCCATATGAGCACAAGAACCGCTGCTGCGGATTCCATACCCTGCTGGTCGCCGAGGAGGAGTCCCTGAACGTGGCCGCGGAGGCACTGAAGGAGGCGATGGAGGAAAAGGCCGACTGCATCGTCACCCCCTGCCCGCTCTGCCATACCGTTCTGGACGGCTACCAGTCGAAGGCCCTCAAAAAGAACGGACTGCGCGGCTCGATCCCCGTTTTCCACCTCTCCGAGGTCGTGGGCATGGCGCTCGGCTACTCCGACCGTCAGCTCGGCATCAAACGCCACATCGTGACGGCGTAAGCGTCGTAACGCGTGACACGTGACGTGTTCTGAATTTCGCGTCACAAGTAACGGATTCCGGCCAATGGGACCCATAGGTTCTTACTATAGCCTCATAACTCCTTTCCTGTCTGGCGAAACAGTACTTCAGTATTGCTTCTTTGAAAAATTGCGGGGGTTCGGGTGCAGCGAACGTTTTAAAAAACGGCCAAAAAAATGTAAGTTTGCACTTTCATTTCATTGCCCGCGAGGAAAACGGCCCAGTGGCCGGGCCAAGGGGCAGCTCTTTTCTCAACATCATTAATCATTGCACTCCATGCTCAAAAATGATCTCTTTCTCCGGGCGTTGAAAAGGCAGCCGACCCCCCGTACCCCCATCTGGGTAATGCGCCAGGCGGGCCGTTACCTGCCTGAGTACCGTGCGGTCAGGGAAAAAACCGACTTCCTTACCCTTTGCAAAACCCCGGAACTGGCTACCGAAGTCACGATTCAGCCGGTGGAGCTTATGGGTGTGGACGCCGCCATCATCTTCTCCGACATCCTCGTGGTCAACGAGGCCATGGGCATGAACGTCGAGATCATCGAGACCAAGGGCATCAAGCTGACCCCCCCGATCCGTTCGCAGGCAGATATCGACAAGCTGATCGATCCTGATATCGACGAGAAGCTGGGCTACGTGATGGACGCCCTCCGCATGACCAAGAGGGAGCTTGACAACAGGGTTCCCCTGATCGGCTTCTCGGGTGCGGCCTGGACGCTCTTCACCTATGCCGTCGAAGGCGGCGGTTCGAAGAACTATGCCTTCGCCAAGAAGATGATGTACCGCGAGCCGAAGATGGCCCATCAGCTTCTCCAGAAGATCACCGACTGCATCAGCGCCTACATCGTCAAGCAGGTCGAAGCCGGCGCCGACGCCATCCAGATCTTCGATTCATGGGCAAGCGCGCTCTCCGAGGATGACTACCGCGAGTTCGCCCTTCCGTACATCAAGCAGAACGTTGCCGCCGTGAAGGCCAAATATCCCGACACTCCGGTGATCGTCTTCTCCAAGGATTGCAATACCATCCTCGGCGATATCGCCGATACCGGCTGTGACGCCATGGGACTCGGCTGGGGCATCGAGATCGGCAAGGCTCGCGCTGAGCTCAAGGATCGCGTCTGCCTCCAGGGCAACCTCGACCCGACGGTTCTCTACGGCACGCATGACAAGATCAAGTCGGAAGCCGCCAAGATCCTCAAGTCTTTCGGCCAGCACACAGCTCAGTCCGGCCACGTCTTCAACCTTGGCCACGGCATCCTGCCCGACATGGATCCCGAAAACCTGAAATGCCTTGTCGAATTCGTCAAGGAAGAGAGCGCACAGTACCACTAAGCGCTGTTTGCAGAAATGCTCAAGGCCGGCCCGCAACAGTGCGCCGGCCTTTTTTTTGGGGGTGGTGGTGGATCGGACAGATCAGTCGGATCGGTCGGATCGTTTTTTCTTTTTATTATCTTAGGGTTTAACAGAAAGCAGAAAATAAAGCAGCATCATGTCAGCAGAGTGCAATTGTTCGGAAGGCGGGAGCGGCGGGACTCGCTACGAGGAGATCGTGCTCGATACGCTGCTGTACAGCGCCCGTCTGAAGGAGACGGTCGCACGGCAGAACAGCGACGTGGTCGTGGCGATGGCCCGCATGATCGCCGATACCTTCAGTGACGGCGGCAAGCTGCTGATCTGCGGGAACGGCGGCAGCGCGGCGGACGCCCAGCACCTGGCCGCCGAGCTCACCATACGGTACCGCAGCAGCGTGCAGCGTCCGGCTTTGCCGGCAATCGCGCTCTCCACGGACACTTCGGCGCTGACCGCAGGCGGCAACGACCTCGGCTTCGATCAGGTGTTTGCGAGGCTCGTCGAGGCTTACGGCCGGGAAGGCGACCTGCTCCTCGGGCTGTCGACCAGCGGCAACAGCCCGAATGTCCTGAAAGCGCTCGAACTGGCAAGAAAGCGCGGCCTGAAAACCATGGCCCTGCTCGGAGGGGACGGAGGCGCCATTCTGCCATATGCTGACCTTTCGATCGTCGTGCCCCATTCCGGCACGGCTGACCGGGTACAGGAGTGCCACATCGCATTAGGACACGTGATCATAGAGCTGGTAGAGAAAATGATGGGGTATTGTTGACAATGGATAATGGATGATGGATAATGGATGATGGATGATGGATGATGGATGATGGATGATGGATGATGGATGATGGATGATGGATGATGGATGATGGGGGGAAAGAGTTTCGACAGGGAGGTGTTTCCTGTCCATTCGGTCCACCGTCCACAAAGTCCACGCCGTCCACTACATGATTAAACCTAACCAAACACCTACAAGCACATGCAGATACAGAATATCGAAGGCAACCTGTCCGCACAGGGCATCAGGTTCGGCCTGGTGGTTTCCCGCTTCAACGATTTCATCGGCCAGAAGCTTGTCGAAGGTGCGATCGACTGCATCGTGCGCCACGGGGGATCGGCTGAGCAGATCACGGTCGTCCGGTGTCCCGGCGCGTTTGAGCTGCCGTCGGTTTCCAGGAAGGCCGCCCTTTCAGGGAAGTTCGATGCGATCGTCACCCTTGGGGTCATCATCAGGGGATCGACACCCCATTTCGACGTGATAGCAGCCGAAGCGACCAAGGGCATCGCCCAGGTCGGCATGGAGACCATGATTCCGGTGACCTTCGGGGTCCTGACCACGGAGAACCTGGAGCAGGCCATCGAGCGGGCCGGCACCAAGGCGGGCAACAAGGGCTTCGACGCTGCCATGGGCGCCATCGAGATGGTGAACCTCTACCGACAACTCTGATTGCCGGAAGGACAGTCCCACATTCATGAATCCCGACAAGTCGAGACGACGGATATTCAAGCTTTTATATTCTCTTGTGTAGCCCCTTGAACCCCGGGTTGAAACCCGGGGCTATCAAGAATCAATACACCACTTCATTTCCAGGCTTCAGCCTTCCATATTCAGGAGATCCCGACCTGTCGGGATGACGGATATTCAACTTCATACATTCTCCCGTGTAGCCCCGGGCTTCTGCCCGGGGATCCGATATCCGAATATATTATCGGGTTTTAACCAAATCCTCCCTTACGGCTTCCGCCGGGTTTCAACCCGGCTCAAGGATCATTGAAGAGGTTGGGCTGAAGCCCGGAGAGTATTTTTGGGGGTTCTGTTCCCCCGGCTGAAGCCGAGGGCTACACAAGAGAATGTAAGAGCTCGAATGTCCGCAGGGTTAAAACCCTGCTGAGTATGGGATTGCGTTTTCGGCAGTATTTCAGATTCCTGCGGCGAATGGTGGATGACGGTCATTCAACCTCCCACATTCTCATGTGTAACCTTGGGATTCAGCCTTCCATAATCAGGAGATCCCGACCTGTCGGGATGACGGATATTCAACTTTATACATTTTTCCGTGTAGCCCCGGGCTTCAGCCCGGGGATCCGATATCCGAATATATTATCGGGTTTTAACCCAACCATCCCTCACGGATTCCGCCGGGTTTCAACCCGGCTCAAGGATCATTGAAGAGGTTGGGTTGAAGCCCGGAGAGTATTTTTGGGGGTTCTGTTCCCCCGGCTGAAGCCGAGGGCTACACAAGAGAATGTAAGAGCTCGAATGTCCGCAGGGTTGAAACCCTGCGGAGTATGGGATTGCGTTTTCGGCAGTATTTCAGATTCCTGCAGCAATTGTCCGCAGGGCTGAAACCCTGCTGAGTATGGGACGGCGTTTTTGAGGGATCTTCAGATTCCTGCGGCGAATGGTGGATGACGGTCATTCAACCTCCCACATTCTCATGTGTAACCTTGGGATTCAGCCTTCCATATTCAGGAGATCCCGACTTATCGGGACGACGGACATTCACCTCTTACATTTTCCCGTGTAGCCCCGGGCTTCAGCCCGGGGGTGCAGTATCCAATTATTATATCGGGTTTTAACCCAATCCTCCCTCACGGCTTCCGCCGGGTTTCAACCCGGCTCAAGGATCATTGAAGAGGTTGGGTTGAAGCCCGGAGAGTATTTCTGGGGCTTCAGCCCGGGGTGGAGGATGAGTACTTCTCCAGGTTGGCGCTGATGACGTCGTAGACTGCCTGCTGCAGCTCTTCGGCGTCGGCGTAGTGGGCGGGTTCTATGGGCTCGCCGATGATCAGCTTCACGGAACCCTTGCGGATCTTGAGGCTTTTTTTCGGCGTGATGAGGTGGCTGCCCACGATGGTCACCGGCAATACGGGTACGCCGGCTTTGCGGCCGATGATGAACGCTCCCCGCTTGAACGGCAGGAGCCGGCCGTCCTCCGACCTGGTGCCTTCAGGGAAGATGTGGATCGATCGTCCCTCCTTGAGCCTCTCCGCCGCGTCGAGCAGGCTTTGCAATGCCTCACGGTTCTGTCCACGTTTGATCAGCACATAGCCGCTCCCTTTCATTGCCCAGCCGAGCAGAGGAATCTTCCCCAGCTCCTCTTTTGCCACGAACCGCAGGTTAAGGCGGATGGAACCCAGGATGAGCGGGATGTCAGCCATGCTGGCATGGTTGCTGACGATGAGGTAGTTCTGTCCCGGCCGGTAATGTTCCTCGCCGATCACCTCGACCGAAACCCCGAGCAGCCTGGCCGCAAACCTTCCCCACCACGATGCCATCCTGTAGAACAGGTCGCCTGTGGGATCGATGAGGTTCAGCACGAGCCCGATCGACAGCCCTCCCATCATCACCGGCAGGATCACAAGGAAAAAAAGCAGCGTCTGGAGGTTCATCGCCTGAATTGGAGGTTACCGGTCAAGGTTCTGGAGGAACCGCGAAAGTTCCTCATATCCGTTACCGACCAGGGTGGCCTTCTTGGGCTTTGCCATGATCTCCGTCATCTCTTCCGGCATGGGTACTTCGCGGTTGATGGCCGACATGATGGCCTCGTCGAACTTCACGGGATGGGCTGTCGACAGGACTACGCCGGGATATCCTTCGCCGGCATGCTCCTTCCGGTAGCTGTCCAGCGCCCGGAACCCGACCGCAGTGTGCGGGTCCACGATGTAACCGCTGGCCTCGTAAACCGAACGGATCGTCTCGACGGTCTCCTGGTCCGTGACCGAGATTCCGCTGATCTCTCCGCCCATCTTCCTGAAGTCGTTGTCATAGAAGTGGAGCAGTCTCGCGAAGTTGCTCGGATTGCCCACATCCATGGCCGTGGTAAGCGTCCTGACGGTCGGCCTGGGTTCGAAGCGCCCGCTTTCGATATAGCGGGTGACGCTGTCGTTGGCGTTGGAGGCGGCAACGAAGTGGCCGATCGGGAATCCCATCATCCTGGCCAGCACGCCGGCGGTCAGGTTTCCATAGTTGCCGCTCGGCACGGAGAAGAGTGGCCGCTTTCCCGGGAAGCGCCCGGCGAGCTGCAGCGAGGCCCAGGCGTAATAGAACGATTGCGGAATCAGCCGGGAGATGTTGATCGAGTTGGCCGATGTGAGCGTGAGCGTTTTCCTCAGGTCGGGGTCGACGAAGGCCTGCTTGACGAGCCGCTGGCAGTCGTCGAAGTCGCCTCGCACCTCGAGTGCGAAGACGTTGTCTCCCGCTGTGGTGAGCTGCTGCTCCTGCAGGCGGCTGACCTTGCCGGAGGGGTAGAGCAGCACGACCCTGGTGTTGGGGATGCCGTTGAATCCGTAAGCCACGGCGCTGCCAGTGTCCCCCGAGGTGGCCACCAGTACGGTGATCATCTTCTGCTCTTCAGCGGCGAAGTAGCCGGTCATGCGGGCCAGGAACCTTGCTCCGTAATCCTTGAAGGCAAGCGTGGGACCGTGGAACAGCTCTTCCACGAAGGTGCCGTCCGAAACCTCGCGCAATGGGGTTTCGAAATCGAAGCATTCGTCGATGAGTTTCGACAGCGTATCGAGAGGCACCTCGCTGCCTGCGAATTTTTTCGCGATGGCGAAGGCCACGTTGTTGAAGGTGCCGCTTTCGAGCAGCCCAAGCTCCTCGTCGGAGAAGCGGGGCATCTCGGAGGGTACGTACAGGCCGCCGTCCGGCGCCAGCCCTTCGAGGGTCGCCTTTTTTAAGGATACCGGAGCGGACGATTTGCTGGTGCTGAAGAAGATCATGTCGTAACGCTGGTCATGGAGTTGAGCTGATTACCCTGGCGCCTTCGCTGCAGATCGGCGAGACCCACATGTCTGACTGCAGGGCGGCTTTCGAGTGCAGGAACGCCTCCTGCATGGCCGTGCCGACGGCAAGCGCCTTTTCACGGGACGCCGAGAATGCGAAGACGGAGGGGCCGGACCCGGCGATGCTGCAGCCGAGGGCTCCGGTGTCGATCGCGGCCTGCTTGACCTCGGTGAAGCCGGGGATGAGCGGCGCGCGTTTAGGTTCGGCGACCACGTCGACCAGCGAGCGGCCGATCAGGTCGTAGTCGCTGGTCAGCAGGCCGGTGACGAGCGCTCCTACGTTGCCCCACTGCTGGGTGGCGGTCGAGAGCGGAATGCTTTTCGGAAGCACCGAGCGGGCGAAGGAGGTCTTGAGCTCGGTGTGCGGGTGCACGAGCGAGCAGAAGAGGTGTTCCGGCGGCCGGATGGTGATCAGGTCGAGGGGATGGTAGCTGCGGATCAGGATGAAGTTCCCGAGCATGGCCGGCGCGGCGTTGTCTGCGTGGGCCGAGCCGCAGGCGACCCGCTCGCCTTCGATGGCGAAGTGCACGAGTTCCATCTTCGTGCAAGGGGATCCGAGCAGTTCGTTGGCTGCCACAAGGGCCGCGGCGGCGCTGGCGGCGCTGCTGCCCATGCCGCTGGAGAGCGGGAGGTTCTTTTTAAGTGTCAGGCCGATATGGCCATTGAACGGCAGGCCCTTTGCCGTGCGGATGTATTCGAGGAATTTAAGTACGACGAAGCTCGACGTATTTTTCCTCGCGTCGAGCGGCAGGGCCCCACCGTCGCCGATGATCGCGTCGATGGTGACCGGGCACTCCCCCCGGGGCTCGTCGTGAAGCGTCAGGATGACCTCATCACCGGGTTCGGTAATGGCGAAACCGAGGACGTCGAAACCGCAGGCGACGTTTCCAACGGTCGCCGACGCAAATCCAGTGACGGTTTTCATAGCATGTTCTGGAGCAAAATTCCTGAATCGGTATGGTGAAGCAAATCGAAGGTATGGCTCTTTATCCAAATTGTAGTGAGCATTTGAATAACTAAAAGCTTTTCATTAAATTTGGCTTTTATTTTTGGAGGGTGTAGGACGTAGCCAATTTCAAAAGAAGGTACGGAGAATCTTTTTCTTTTCTTAACAATAACCTATCGAATTCCATATGTCAACAACAGTCAGACCCGACGAGGTGTCTTCCATACTCCGCAAGCAGCTCGCGGGTTTCGAGTCGGAAGCGGATGTTTATGATGTCGGCACAGTGCTGCAGGTCGGTGACGGTATCGCCCGTGTTTACGGCCTGTCGAAAGTCGCCGCTGGTGAGCTCCTCGAATTTCCGCACAAGGTCATGGGAATGGCTTTGAACCTCGAAGAAGACAACGTTGGCGCCGTGCTTTTCGGTGAATCCAACGCGGTCAAGGAAGGCGATACGGTTAAGAGGACCAACATTCTCGCTTCGATCCCGGTCGGCGAGGCCATGCTCGGCAGGGTTATCAACCCGCTTGGCGAGCCAATCGACGGCAAGGGGCCGATCAACACAGATATCCGCCTGCCTCTCGAGCGCAGGGCTCCCGGCGTTATCTTCCGTAAATCCGTGCACGAACCGCTCCAGACCGGCCTGAAGGCTATCGACGCCATGATCCCGATCGGCCGCGGCCAGCGCGAGCTCATCATCGGCGACCGCCAGACCGGCAAGACCGCCGTCGCGCTCGACACCATCATCAACCAGAAGGGCAAGGGCGTCTTCTGCATCTACGTGGCTATCGGCCTGAAAGGCTCGACCGTCGCCCAGGTGGTGAACACCCTCGAGAAATACGGCGCCATGGAGTACACCACGGTCATTTCGGCCACGGCCTCCGATCCGGCTCCGCTGCAGTTCATCGCCCCGTTCGCAGGTGCGACCCTTGGTGAATATTTCCGCGACACCGGCCGCCATGCGCTGGTCGTATATGACGATCTTTCCAAGCAGGCCGTGGCCTACCGCCAGCTCTCCCTGCTCCTCCGCCGTCCGCCGGGACGCGAAGCATATCCCGGTGACGTGTTCTATCTGCACTCCCGCCTTCTGGAAAGGGCTGCAAAGATCACCGACGACATCGAGGTAGCAAAGAAGATGAACGACCTTCCTGAGCCGCTGAAGGCCTTGGTAAAGGGCGGTGGAAGCCTTACTGCGCTTCCGGTCATCGAAACCCAGGCAGGCGACGTGTCAGCATACATCCCGACCAACGTGATCTCGATCACCGACGGTCAGATCTTCCTCGAGTCGAACCTGTTCAACTCGGGCCAGAGGCCGGCTATCAACGTCGGTATCTCGGTCTCCCGCGTCGGCGGCGCCGCCCAGATCAAGGCGATGAAGAAGGTTGCCGGTACGCTCCGCCTCGACCTCGCCCAGTTCCGTGAGCTCGAAGCCTTCTCGAAGTTCGGTTCCGACCTCGACAAGACCACCAAGGCCCAGCTCGACAGGGGCGCCCGACTGGTCGAAATCCTGAAGCAGGGCCAGTACATTCCGATGCCGGTCGAGAAGCAGGTTGCCATAGTCTTCGTCGGCACCCAGGGACTGCTCGACACGGTCGACCTGAAATATGTCCGCCGCTTTGAGGAGGAGTTCTTCGCCATGCTTGAGCAGAAGCACCCCGAAATCCTGACGACGATCGCAGGCACCGGTGCGCTTGAAGCCGATACGGCCGCGAAGCTGAAAGATGCAGCTGTGAAATTTGTCAGCGCCTTCAAGGAAAAGCACAAGGCATAAGCCGACGGGCAGTCATGGTTACCGCCGGGTCGGTAACCATGGGCTCCCGACAGTGAAGGATTTTTCAGCAATTCAATAATGCATCGGAATACATGCCTACTTTAAAGGACATACGCATACGTCTCAAGGGTATCAAATCCACGCAGCAGGTGACCAAGGCCATGAAGATGGTCGCGGCCGCCAAGCTGAGAAGGGCGCAGGAGCGGGCCGTTCAGGCTCGTCCCTATGCCGGGAAGCTCAAGGAGATGCTGGCGTCGCTGTCGACCAAGGTCGATACGTCGCTCAACCCCCTGCTCTCGCCCCGTGAAGAGGTGAAGAAGCTCCTCGTAATCCTCGTCACTTCCGACAGGGGACTCTGCGGCGGTTTCAACACCAACATCATCAAGCTCGCCCAGAAGGTCATCCACGAGGATTACTCGGACCTGCATGCGAAGGGCGCCATTACCATGATCTGCGCCGGCACCAGGGGCAGCGACTTCTTCCGCAAGCGGGGCTACAACATTACCTCCGCCTATCCGGGCGTATTCCAGAACCTGGACTTCAGCAAAGCCAGGGAGATCGCCGAAACCGCTTCCAGGATGTACCTGGCCGGTGAGGTTGACCGCGTCGTTCTCGTGTACAACGAGTTCAAGTCGGTGCTCTCGCCGAACCTGAAGGTCGAGCAGCTGCTGCCGATCACCCCGGAGAAGGGTGCGGACGACAGCGGCAGCGAATACCTCTATGAGCCTTCGCCCGCGGCCATCATCGACGTGCTGGTGCCCAAGCATCTGAACACGCAGGTATGGCGGGTGATGCTCGAGTCGAACGCCGCCGAGCAGGCAGCCAGAATGGGGGCCATGGACTCTGCGACGGAAAACGCCAAGGAGCTCATCAGGGTGCTGAACATCAGCTACAACAGGGCCCGTCAGGCAGCCATCACCAAGGAGCTGAGCGAGATCGTCGCCGGCGCCGACGCACTCAAGCAGTGATTGACCTTTCGACTGATTTCATGCAAAGCGCCCGCAACCCGGGCGCTTTCTTTTTGTGCGCCCAGCATGGGCGCAATCTTGGAGGTGAAAGTCCTCCCGTGAGTTGACCACAGCGAACGAAGCGAAGCGGAACTGCACGAGGGTGACCAAGTGTGGGAAGGAAGCGTGGAGCGAACCCGT